>Ga0160443_100056_pt1 | contig 228521 bp, 240 predicted proteins | sample HID1972I_E1MG_FD_108244 | JGI IMG/M metagenome (GOLD analysis project Ga0160443, IMG submission 108244) | Enriched pill bug-associated microbial communities from UW Madison campus, WI, USA - HID1972I_E1 MG | ecosystem: Host-associated > Arthropoda: Insects > Digestive system > Unclassified ... | reverse complement strand
GACGATGCGCGGCAACAGGGCCTCGCGCGCATAGGACCGCGCCGCGTCCTGAACCATCCGCTCTTCATCGGTCAGCCGCCCCGTCAGGTCGAACGGATCATCCCAGCGGAACGTCTGGCCCGAGGGTTTTGGGGCGGAAGAAGTGGCGGGGTTCGACATGATGAGCGTTCCTGATGGACTGGAAGATGCGGGAATGCGCTTGCCAAGGCTGCGCGTTTAGATGATATAAAACTATATCATTTGATCCAGCAATGCCCTTGTGCGGCGCATCATCGGGAGAAGGCATGGGCCGGGGCTCCACCCTCGTTGAAAAGATCATCGCCCGGGCGGCCGGCGTGGACCGGGTCGCGCCCGGCCAACTGGTGACGGCTCAGGTCGATCTGGCCTTCGCGCACGACAGTTCGGGACCGCGCCGCTGGGCGCCGATGCTGCGAGAACTGGGCGTGGGCCTTTGGGATCCGCAGAAGGTCGCCATCGTCTCGGATCATTATGTCCCGGCGGTGGACGCTGAATCCGCCCGTATCCTGAAGCTGGCGCGAGAATTTGCGGCCGAACACCAGGTGGGCGCCTTCTTCGACATGGTGGGCATCTGCCATCTGGTCCTGCCCGAGCACGGGCTGATCCGGCCGGGCGCCTTCGTGGCGGGGGGCGACAGTCACTCGCCGACGGCGGGGGCCTTCGGCGCCTATGCGGCAGGCTATGGCGCCACCGACATGGCCGCCATCGTCGCCACCGGCGAAACCTGGCTGGCCGTGCCCGAGACGATCCGCGTCGAGTGGTCGGGCCGGTTCGGCGCGGGCGTTGCGGCCAAGGACATCATGCTGTTCCTGTGCCGCGAACTGGGCATGGACAACGCCTTCAAGGCCATTGAGTACGGCGGCGACACGGTCGAGGGCCTGTCGATGGCCGAGCGCATGGTCCTGTGCAACATGGCCGCCGAACTGGGCTGCGAAGCCGGGGTCGTGGCGCCGGACCGGACGACGTTTGCCTATCTGCGCGCGGCCGGGCGTCCGGTCGAGGATGAGGCGGCGGCCCTGGCGCTGGCGTCGGACCGCGATGCTGTCTACGCCGCCGTCCGCCGCTTCAATGCGGCGACGCTGCAGCCGCAGATCGCCGCGCCGCATGATCCGTCACGCACTCAGGACGTGACCGAACACGCCGGGATCAAGGTGGATCAATGCTATATCGGCGCCTGCGTCGGGGCCAAGATCGAAGACCTCCGCATGGCCGCCGCCGTGTTGAAGGGCCGCAAGGTGTCGCCGGACACCCGCCTGCTGATCGCTCCGGCGTCTCAGAAAACCACGACGACAGCGACGCAGGACGGCACCTTGCAGACGCTGATGGAGGCGGGGGCGGTCCTGCTGCCGTCCGGTTGCGGCGCCTGCGCTGGCTATGGCGCCGGGGTGCTGGCGGATGGCGAGGTCTGCATCTCTTCGACCAACCGCAACTTCAAGGGACGCATGGGATCCAAGGAGGCGCAGGTCTATCTCGGCTCGCCCTATTCCGTGGCCGCCGCTGCCGTTGAAGGCCGCATCGCCGATCCGCGTCAGTTCCTGGGAGAGGCGGCATGAGCGGTCGGGCCTTCGTCTTCGGCGACAATATCGACACCGACGTCATGGCGCCGGGCACGCTGATGAAGCTGCCGCCTGAGGAACTGGCGCAGCATTGTCTGGCCGCTGTCGATCCTGACTTCGCCCGTACGGTGGCCCAGGGCGACTTCGTCGTCGGCGGTCGCAGCTTTGGCATCGGCTCGTCGCGCGAACAGGCGGCGGTGTCGTTGAGCCTGCTGGGCGTGCGCGCCGTGATCGCGCGCTCTTTCGCCCGCATCTTCTGGCGCAATGCGATCAATCTGGGGGTGCCGTGCATCACCCTTGAACAAGCGGGCGAGATTTCCGCAGGCGACCGGCTGGAGGTCGATCTGGCGGCCGGGCGTCTGACGAATCTGACAACGGGGCGGGGCTATGATTTCACGCCCCTGCCGCCGCACCTTATGGCCATGATGAATGACGGGGGGCTGATGCCGCACCTGAAGAAGAAGCTGGCGGGCGCCGCATGAGCGAGCGTCTGAACCTGCGTCGTCGGCTCAAGCAGTCGCCCGCCCTGCTGGCGCCGGGCTGTTATGACGCCCTGTCCGGCCTGCTGATCCAGCAGGCGGGATTCGAGGCGGCCTATCTGTCGGGCGCCTCGGTCGCCTATACCCAGCTGGGGCGGCCGGATATCGGCCTGGTCAGTCTGGATCACGTCGTTGACGTGGCGGCGCGCATCACCGAGCGGATCGACATTCCTCTGATTGTCGACGCCGATACCGGCTTCGGCAACGCCCTGAACATGGGCCGGACGGTGCGGCTGTTCGAGCGTGCGGGCGCCCGCGCGATCCAGATCGAGGACCAGACCTTCCCCAAGCGGTGCGGCCATCTGCGCGGCAAGGGCGTGATTTCGGCGCAGGAGATGGCGGGCAAGGTCCGCGCCGCCGTCGATGCGCGCCACGACGACGACACCCTGATCATCGCCCGCACCGACGCTATCGCGGTCGAAGGCTTTGAAGCGGCGATGGATCGCGCCGAACTGTTCCTTGAGGCCGGGGCCGACGTCCTGTTCGTCGAGGCGCCGCGCGATCTGGAGCAGATGCGGGCGGTAGCCGAACGCTTCGCCGCCCGCGTTCCCCTGCTGGCCAATATGGTCGAGGGCGGGGACACGCCGCTGAGTTCGGCCGACAGCCTGTCGGCGCTGGGCTATCGTCTGGTGATCGCGCCGGGGGCCATGGTGCGGGCCGTCATTCCGGCCGTCGAAGCCTTCCTGTCGGTGCTGAAGCGCGATGGCGGCACGGCGGCGCACCGGGCGCACATGACCGATCTGATGGGGGTCAACGCCCGCATCGGCCTGGATGAGATGATGGCGCTGGGACAGCGATACGAAGCGCAGGAAGAGGAGAAGGCATGACCGTCGCAGACCCCAACCTCTACGACTACTGGCCCTATCGGGACCGGCCGAAGATCGTCTGGCCCGGCGGCAGGAAACTGGCCTTCTGGGTCGCTCCGAACATCGAGTTCTATGAGTTCGACCCCGCGAAGAACCCCGGCCGCGCCGGCTGGCCCAAGCCTGCGCCCGATGTCGTCGCCTATTCCCAGCGCGACTGGGGCAACCGCGTCGGTCACTGGCGGCTGATGGAGCTGCTGGACAAATACGGCCTGCGCGGCTCGGTGTCGCTGAACGTCGCCCTTTGCGACCACCATCCTGAGATCATCGAGGCCTGCGTCGAGCGGAACTGGGAGTTCTTTTCGCACGGCATCTACAATACCCGCTATTCCTACGGCATGGACGAGGCGCAGGAGCGCGCCATCATCGACGACGCCATCCGCACGGTCGAGAAGGCCAGCGGCCAGCGTATTCGCGGCTATCTGGCTCCGGCTCTGACGCACACCGAACGGACGCTGGACCTGATCGCCGAGAACGACTTCTGGTACACCTGCGACCTGTTCCAGGATGACCAGCCGCAGCCGGTGAAGACGGCGTCAGGCAAGCTGATTTCGCTGCCCTATTCGCTGGAGGTGAACGACGTCATCACCTACGGCGCCCTGGGGATGAGCCCGGCGCGCTACACCGACATCCTGAAGCGGCACTTCGACCAGTTGCTGGAAGAGGGCGAGCAGAGCGGCACGGTCATGTGCATTCCCCTGCACGCCTATCTGGTCAGCCAGCCCCATCGCATCGGCCCGTTCGAAGAGGCGCTGAAACACATCATGGGCCACGCCGACGACGTGTGGTTCGCCACCGGCGCCGAGATCGCGGGCTACTATCGCGACCACTGCTGGGACCAGACGCAGGCCGATATCGCGGCCAAGGGCTGCGCGACCGGAGGAAAGGGGTTCGGCCATGGCGCTGCCTGAGGACTATCTGACCTATCCGCACCGCTCCTACGGCATGGATCAGACGCTGTATGCGTGGCGTCCGGCGACCGAGCGGCCGAAGATCGCCTGGCCGGACGGCAAGGCTGCCGCCGCCATGATTGTGGTCCCGCTGGAGTTCCATCGCCTGAACCCGCAAGGCACGCCGTTCAAGCATCCCGGCGCCATGCAGACGACCTATCCGGATCTGCGCCACTTCACGACCCGCGACTACGGCAATCGGGTCGGGGTGTTCCGCATTCTGGATGCGCTGAAGGCGAGAGGGCTGAAGGCGGTGTTTCCGATCAATGCGGTCCTGCTGGAACGTGCTCGACCGCTGGTCGAGGCTATCCTCGCTGACGGGCATGAGATCGCCGCCTATGGCTGGGAGGCGGACTGCATCCACTGGAGCGGGCTTGAGCAAGGCGTCGAAGCGGAATGGATCGGCCGCACGCGCGACGCCTTCGACAGGGCCGGGCTGAAGCCGCGCGCCTGGATGAGCCCGGCGCGGCAGCAGTCGTTCCAGACGCTGGAGTTGATCGCCGAGGCGGGCTTCGACATCTGCCTGGACTGGGAGCAGGACACGGTTCCCGTGCCGATGCAGACCGACAAGGGCGTGGTCTGGGCGGCGCCGCTGTCGAATGAACTGGATGACCGCACCCTGCTGACCGTGCGCCTTCAGACCGAGGACGAATGGGCCGATCAGGTGCTGGAGGCGATCCGCCTGCACAAGGCCGAGGCCGACCGCTTCGGCGGCCAGGTCGTCGGTTTCACCCTGACCCCCTACGTCAGCGGCCTGCCGTTCCGGATGAAAACTGTCCGCCGCGTGCTGGACGGTCTGGCCCAGGACGACGCCGTATGGACCGCCGGCGTCTCAGAGATTGTCGAGGCGGCGCGCGGCTGAGGCCGCCGTCGTCCCGGCTCCAGGCTCGGCCGTCGCCCCCAACCTTCGGCCGGGAAGCGTAAAAGCGTAAAAAGAAGGGCGGCGGATTTCGGTCCGCCGCCCTTCGATTCTTCAGGCTGCCGTCAGCTCAGCGCGCGGCCAGCCAGTCCAGCACTTCCTGCGCCGACACCACGTCGGCGTACTTCAGCTGAAGGTCGGTCAGATTGGCGTAGTGGTAGCTCTCGTGCTTGTCCGCCACGCACTCCTCGGCGACGATGGTGCGGAAACCATAGGACAGGCTGTCCACCGCCGTGGCGCGCACGCAGCCCGAGGTCGAGCCGCCCGTCACCAGCACCGTATCCACCTTGTGCCAGCGCAGGTAGGAGTTCAGCGGCGTCTCGAAGAAGGCCGAGGGCATCCGCTTGGTGTAGATCAGGTCCACAGCCTCATCGATCCGGCAGCGCGGATCGAGGGCGTGGCGCTCGGACCCGTATTTGATGTTCTGCAGGCTGTCGGGCGTATCGGTGCGCGTGCCCCAGACCCCGGCGTCGCCCGCGTCGGCCTTGTAGGCGACATGGCTCCAGATCACCGGCATCCCCTTGGCGCGCGCGGCGGCCGAGATGCGATTGGTGAATCCGATCTGGTCAGGGTGGGTCACATAGGCCGTCTTCGGAAACAGATCGGGGCGGGTGTAGGATTGCTGGAAATCGACGTTGACCACGGCCAGTTTCTCGCCGAAGCCGAAACGGGCGCGGGCGGGATTGGCCTTGACCGCCTCGAACAACTCGCGCGCCGTCTTGTTCTCGCAGATCATGGTCGGTTCGAAGACAAGGTCGCTCACGGTCGGTCCGTCCTTAATGGTATAAAGATAGGCCAACTATAGACCGTCCTGCGGCGGGCGCCAGCCGATCCTGAGGCGGAGCAGCGGAAATCAGGCGCCGTCCTGCCAGTTTCCTTCTTCGCGGCGGCTGAGCAGATGATAGCGGAAGCGGTCGGCGTGATAATGGGCGTGAATATACTGAACCGGTTCGCCGTCGGCCCGGCGCATGATCCGCTCGATCCGGAGCAGGGGCGACCCGATCGCCACCTGGAGCGCCGAGGCCGCAGCGGTGTCTGCTCCGACTGACGATATCCACAGTTCAGCCTCATGCGGCGTCGCCCCGGCTCGCTCCAGCAGGTCCAGCATGGACTGTTCAGCGAAGGCGGCGTCGTCACATCCGCTGGCGACGAACTCCGGCAACCACGACACAAGATAGGAAAACGGCGTCTCGCCCAACCGACGCAGGCGGGTGATGCGCCGCACAGGGGCGCCGGGGATGACCGCCAGCGCGTGCGCGACGTCGCTATCGGCTGCGACAGACCGGCTTTCCAGCAACTCGACCTGGGTTTCGTGCCCCATGGTCTTGAGCGAATCCATCAGGGTGGAGAAGGACCCTGTCACCACAGGCAGTTCGACCTGCGGCGCCACCACCGTGCCGCGCCCCCGATGGCGCGTGACCAGGCCCGCATCGGCCAGTTCATTCATGGCGCGCTTGATCGTTATTCGCGACGCGCCCAGCAGTTCTGCAATCTGATGCTCGCCAGGCAACAGGGAGCCGGGCGGAAACACGCCGCGCCGGATCCGCTCGGCGAGCAGCAGCCGAACCTGATGATACAGGGGGATCGGCAGCCGGTCGTCCAGAAGCTCGGGATGGAGGTCCAGGGCGTCGTCTGTCGGCGGAGATGATGTCATACCGCCTTGTGTGGCTTGCGGCGGCGACGGAGACAAGCCGGAGTGGTCAAGCCGCTAAGGTCTGATAATAAGCACAAGTTCGCTAATTGACGACGCAGGCCCAGACGCCAGCGTGTGGAGGATGAGCTTGGCCAGACAGGGCGCTGAGGCAGGGACCGATATCGGTCGGCGTAGCCTCAAGGCGGACGGCGGTTCCAGCAGCCTGCCGATCTACCACCAGCTGACCACCATTCTGCGTCAGCAGATCAAGGACAGCGCCTTTGCGCCGGAGCAGCCGCTGCCGTCCGAAATGCAGCTGGCGGCGGCCTATGACGTGTCGCGCGTGACGGTGCGGCGCGCGCTGGATCTGCTGGAACGCGAAGGCTGGATTCGACGCAAGCATGGCGTCGGCACTTTCGTCGCCCCGCGCGCTGATGAGGCGCAGCGAGAGGAAAGCCGGGTGTCGGGCCTGGTCGAGAACCTCATCACCCTGGGGCTTGAGACGACGGCGCGGCTGCTGGCCTACGAACCCGAGGCGCCGACGCCGGCCGCCGTGCTTCAGGCGTTGGGCCTTCCCGCCGACGAGCGAGCGCTGCGGATCGAGCGCCTGCGTTTCTTCAAGGACAAGCCCTTGTCGGTGACGACGGTGTGGCTGCCTCGTTCCGTCGCCTCCCTGGCGCCTCGGAGCGTCATCGACGACCGGCCGATCATGCGTATCCTGGAAAGCGGCGGGATACGCGCTCAGCGCGCTGAACAGACCATCAGCGCCATTCCAGCCGACGACGCGGCGGCCAATAAGCTGAATGTGGCTATCGGGGCGCCGCTGCTGCGTCTGCGCCGGACGGTGTTCGACGGCGACGGCCGCCCGTTCGAGCACCAGGTAGGCCTCTATAATCCCGATCAGTATGAGTACCACATGCTGTTGACGCGCGATAACAGCTCGGCTCGTCCGCAGTGGCGTCACATCGGTTGAGGTGAAGCGCGGCGGGACAGGCCCGCCGCAATCCCGTCGGGATCAGGCGCCGAACTTGCGCAGCGGCACGTCGGCCAGAGGAATGGTCGTCGTCTTCTCTTCGGTGAAGAAGGCCATGGAGGCGGCGGCGCCGTCGCGGCCCAGACCCGAATCCTTCACCCCGCCGAACGGCGCGCGCAGTTCACGCACCATCGGGGTGTTGACCCACATAAGACCCGTGCGAACGGCCTGACTGACCCGCAGAGCCTTGTCCACGTTCTGCGTCCAGCAATAGCCGACCAGACCGAACTGGCTTTCATTGGCCATGCGGACGGCGTCCTCCATGTCGCTGAACTTCACGAAGGCGGCGAAGGGTCCGAAGATTTCCTCCTGACAGACGCGGTCGCTGTTGCTGGGCGCCAGGACGGCGGTCGGCTCGATGAAATAGCCCGGTCGGTCCAGCGCCTTGCCCCCGGTCAACAGGGTCGCGCCCTGACTTTTGGCGATGTCGACATAGGACAGGATGTGCTGACGGTGGCGGGCCGAGGCGATGGGGCCGATCTCGGTGGCGTCGTCCAGCGGGTCGCCGACGCGGATCTTTCGCGCCCGCTCGACGAAGCGATCGACGAACTCGTCGAAGATGGAATCCTGGACCAGGATGCGCGACCCGGCCAGGCACTGTTGCCCGTTGTTCGAGAAGATGGAGATCAGGGCGCCGTCCAGGGCTCGCTCCTGATCGGCGTCGGCGAAGATGATGTTGGCCGACTTGCCGCCCAGCTCCATCGCCGCCGGTTTCAGCCGTCGCCCGGCCGCCTGCATGATGTGGCGGCCCGTCTCGGTCCCGCCGGTGAAGGAGATCAGATCGACTTCAGGATGATCCACCAGGGCGGCGCCCGTCACCGTCCCGCGCCCGTTCACCAGGTTGACCACGCCCGGCGGGGTGATGGTGTTGATGATCTCGACCATGCGGGCCAGCGACAGCGGAGTTTGCTCGGACGGCTTCAGCACGCAGGTGTTGCCGAAGGCGATGGCCGAGGCGACCTTCATCGACGCCAGCGCTAGGGGCGAATTCCACGGCGCGATCAGGGCGGCCACGCCGACGGGATGGCGGGTGACGAAGGTGAGGTGATCCTTGATCTGCTGCCAGACCTGGCCGGGCTGCTGGCTGATCGCCTCGGCGAAGAAGCGGAAATTATAGCCTGCGCGCACGACCTGGCGGCTGAGAACGTCGCGCAGGACGATGCCGGCGTTCAGCGTTTCCAGCGTCGCCAGTTCCACGGCGTGGGCGTCGATCGCGTCCGCGATCCGATAAAGGATGGCCTGTCGGGCCTCTACCGACATTTCGCGCCATGCGGGATCGTTGAAGGCCCGGCGGGCTGACCGGACCGCACGATCGACTTCCTCGGCGTCGGCTTCCTGCAGTTCGGAGATGACTTCGCCGTTGCCCGGATAATAGGCGGGCAGGCTATGGCCGCCGCGCTCTGCGACATAGGCGCCGTCAATCAGGCTGGTGACCGTTTTGGGAGCCCAGTCGAACGGGGAGGCGGGGAGGGACATGAGCGGTCATCCTGATACTGTGGCGACTTGTGTTGTGTTTAAGCTAATACGTGATCAATGCGGATCGCAAGGCGAGAGGGCGCGGTGAGGCAAAAGCTGCTTCATTGGCCCTTTGAGGCGTCGAAGTTTCCTTAAATGCGCGAGGCTGCAGGGAAGTCTGCGACTCTTCCCTTGCCGGAATGCCGAACAAATGTATTAAGTCAGATACAAGTAGGCATGAGGTCGCCAATATGCAGCAATGGGACGCCCAAGTGGTCATCGTCGGCGCCGGCCCGGTCGGGTTGAGCGCGGCCTTGAGGCTGGAAGCTTTCGGGATTTCAGCCATTGTGCTTGAGGCCGAAACGGAGTTGCCTGAAGACCTGCGGGCGTCGACTTTTCATCCCCCGACGCTGGACATGCTGGCGCAGTACGGACTGGCCGAGCCGCTGATCGCTCAGGGGCTGAAGTGCGAACAGTGGCAGATCCGGCATCATGAAACCGGCGAACGCGCCGTATTCGACCTGTCCTATCTTGAGGGCGAGACCCAGCATCCCTTCCGACTGCAGTGCGAGCAATTTCGTCTGTGCCGTATCCTGGCCGACCACCTGTCGGATGCGCGTCATGTCGAAATCCGCATGGGCGCAACGGTGTGCGCCGTGGATCAGGACGGAGACGGCGTCAACGTCACCTATGAGCAGGGCGGTCAGGCGCAGACTCTGCGCTGTCGCTATCTGATCGGGGCGGACGGCGCCCGTAGCGCGGTGCGGACCCTGCTGGGGTGGGAGCTTGACGGCAAGACCTATCCTGAGACGACCATCCTCGCGATCACGGACTTCCCCTTTGAAGACCATCTGGAGGGGTTGTCGAACGTCAACTACTGCTGGACGGACGGCGGCACCTTCTCCCTGCTCAAGCTGAAGGATTTCTGGCGCTGCAGCCTCTATCCGCGCGGTGAAGAGTCCATCGAGGACGCGCTGGACCCCGCCAGTATCGAGCGCAAGCTTCAGGCCATCGTCGCAAGGGACGAACCATACAAGGTGCTGGAGATCCGACCCTATCGCGTGCACATGCGGATCGCGCCTGATTACCGCAGCGGACGGGTCGTGCTGGCGGGCGACGCCGCCCACATCAACAGCCCGTCCGGCGGGATGGGCATGAACGGCGGCGTCCATGACGCCTTCAACCTGACCGAGAAGCTGAAGGCCGTGCTGGAAGGCGCCGACGAGGGGCTGCTGGATATCTACACCCGCCAGCGCCGCCCTATCGCCGAGCAGGAGATCCTGGCCCAGGCGGATCGCAACCGTGGACGGATGCAGGAGCGCGACCCGGAACGCCGCAAGGTCATGATGGCCGAGATGCAGGCCATGCTGGCCGATCCTGTGCGGCACAAGGACTATGTGATGCGGTCATCCATGATCGACGGCCTGCGCAAGGCGGCGACGCTGGCCTGAGGCGAGCTCCTCCGCACGTCGCTGCTTGAGGGAGCATCGGCGAAAGCGGAGCGGGGCGAGGGGCGACGGGCCGGGCGCAGGGCGTCCCGGCCCGTTTTCGCATCAGGCGCCCAACTGTCCCTTGAGGGCGTCGACCTCTTCCTGAAGCACGTAGAACACGCGGTCGGTCAGCGCCGCGTGGCGCGCGCGGCGCGCGGCCTGTTCCTGCTCGGTCAGGACATGATGATCGACCGCGTCCGGCGACAGCACGCCCTGGGCGGCCAGCAGGTTTTCCAACGTCGCCACCCGGTCGCTCAACCCGGCCACCTCAGTCACCAGGGCGGTGATGATGGCGGTGAGCCGGTCGTTGGCGGTGTCCTCGAAGAAGGTCGGGCGGGGCGGCTTGGGCGTAGACATCAGGAAACTCCTCGAAACGAAATCAGAATAGGGCGTCAGGTGCTCTTCAGACGGGCGCGAACGGCGGGGAAACGGCTCCATAACCGTTCGCGCCAGGGGGCGTCGGGCGCCAGCCATTCCGTGATCAGCGGCCGCTCTTCCAGTCCCAGTTGATGCGCGACGGACCAGGCTGTGGCCAGGTTGGAGGACAGGATCGGAATATCCGTTTCCTCGCTGGCGACGGCCAGGGCGGCCAGGCTTGGCGCGCCCGTTCCCATGACGATCACGGCGTCGGCGACGCCCGCCTTCAGGCCTTGGCGCAGCCCTGTCAGCAGGGTGGCGGCCGTCTGGCCGTAAATCGGGTGGGCCGCGCCATGCGCGAGGGGCGACTGGATGACAGCGGCCACATCATATCCCGCCCCGCGCCAATGGTCCTGAGCGGCCTCGGTCAAGGCTGAAGGGTAGGGGCTGACCAGGGTGATGCGCCGCGCTCTCAGCGATTGCAGGCCATCCTTCAGCGCATCGGCGGCGCAGACGACAGGACAGGGCCCGTGGCGGCGCTTCAGCTCTTCCGGCCGACGCCGCGAAGGGCCCAGCAGATAGGTCGAGCCGGTGCAGGCGAATGCAACGGCGTCCAGAGGCGCGTCGCCGAAAGGGGTCAGCCACTCCTCAAGCCGCGTCTCATAGGCCTTGAGTCTGGCGCTCATCTCGGAAGCGGGCGCATACATGCGCGCGGTCAGCAGGTTCACGTCCGGCGGCATCAGCAACGACAGCTCAGGCTCGGCGGTCGGATTTTCGGCCGGGGTCAGCAGGGCGACCACGCCGCGCGCGCCCAGATCGGGCCGGTCGCGCTCCACACCGGATGCAGGGCGAAGAGGGGGCGGCGAGATTGAAGGCATGGTCCGATCCGACGAAGACACTTCCGCATAAGAGGTATTTGAGATAATACATCATGAAAGACTGAACGCCAGTCGAACATGGAGGAGAGCGCATGATCATCGACCGTACGGCCACCCATGAACTTCTGGCCCGGCCGCTTCATGATGAGGCGGCGCGCACCCAGTACATCGTGCAGTTGAAGAACCGGCTCCGCCGCTATGAGGACGCCAACAAGGTCGCCCTGGACGCACGAGCCGGTCCGGCCTTCGAAGCCGCGTCGGGCAAGACGCCCGAAACCGTCGAGGACATCACGGCGGCCATGATCCGTGACCCCTTCTATCAAATCTGGAGCGCCTTCAGCCGCAGCGCTCAGGACGTCATGTGGAACTCGGTGGGCGAGACCATTCATCGCGAACTGCCGCGCATGAAGGAGGTCGCCGCCGGTCTGGCCCAGGCGCCGGCGGGCGGCAGCTGCGAAACCAGCCCCGACTTTGCGGCCCCGGCCGACGCCTATGCCGGCCACATCCACGGTCAGCCCGGCGGTTATATGCTGGGCGAGGGTTCGGCCGACGACTTCACGGCCGGGGCCTTCTATGAAAGCGGCGGAAACGCCTATTCGCTGGGCGTCGGCATCGGCACGCGCGACTCCAAGTCTGCGGCCGTCATCGAATTCCTGGCTGAGCGCTATCCCGGCTTCAAGCCGCGTCGCATTCTGGATCTGGCCTGTTCCTCGGGCGGCGCCACGGTCGGCTATGCGGCGGCCTTCCCCGAGGCCGAGGTCTATGGCGTCGACGTGGCGCCCGGCCTGCTGCGCTACGCCCATATCCGGGCCGAGGCGATGGGGCTGAAGGCGCACTTCCGTCAGATGGATGCGGGCGCCATGCCGTTCGAGGACGAAAGCTTTGATCTGGTCGTGTCGCACAACATGATGCACGAGGTCTCGCGCGCTTCGCTCGGCCGCATTTTCAGCGAGGCGCGCCGCGTCCTGCGCCCCGGCGGCGTGGTCGTGCACCAGGACGTGCCGATGAAGGGCGCCGATTTCAGCGCCTTCGAGAAGTTCATCTTCGCCTGGCAGACCAAGAACAACGACGAACCCTTCTGGGACGAGTTCCTGGCGACACAGGCGCCGGACGTCATGCTCGAAGCGGGTTTCGCGGCTGACGAAGTTCTGGAGACGACGGTGCGGATGCGGGACGGCCCGCGCGCCTGGTATATCGTGCTGGGCGAGAAGCCTGACGCTGAGGGGCGTCGCGGCACGGCTCTCACCGGCTGATCGACCCGGCGATCAAATGATGGAAAAGGCCCCGGACGCATCGCCGTCCGGGGCCTTTCTGCTTTCTGGAGCAGAGGCTGGCCGAGGCCAGGCCTCAAAGAAAAAAGGGCCCGCAGCGTGAACTGCGGGCCCAACCAGCTTCTGGGAGGCAGGTCAGAAGTTGGCTTCGTAGGTCAGGCCGATCTGACGACCGCGCGGCAGGGAGCCCACAAAGCCGCGACGGTTGGTGGTGAAGTCCGAGTAGCGGACGATGCCGACAGGATCGATGTTGTCGAAGATGTTGCGGCCGAACAGGATCACCCGGTGCGGGCCGCGTTCCCATCCCAGTTGCACGTTGGCGGTATCGCGGCCGTCCACCCAGGCCAGGTTGGCGACCTGATCATACTTCTTGGAACGGAAGGAATAGGTGCCGTCGACGAAGAAGCGGTTCTCGCCGACGTACCAGGCGTAGTTGCTGCCCAGGGAGTACTGGATCTTGGGCGCGTTGGGGATCGCCTTGCCGCTGACGTCGCCGTCGCCGCCGGTCAGGGTGGCGAAATCCGGGTCGGTCGCGTTGGTATATTCGGAATCCGCATAGGCGAAGGTGCCGCGCACGGACCAGTCGGAGGTGATCTTGGCCTGGGCCTCGACCTCGACGCCCTTGACCTCGACCTCGCCGACGTTGCGGATGAACGAGACGGTTTCGGTCGAGGACAGATTGGCCACCTGGGTCATCTGCTGGTTCGACCAGTCGATATAGTAGCCGGCGACGTTCAGGCGGACGCGGCGGTCGAACAGGTCGCTCTTGAAGCCCAGTTCATAGTTCCAGGCTGTCTCTTCGCCGTAGGAGCGATCGGCGGGGCTCAGGCGCACGTCGGTGTTGAAGCCGCCCGGCTTGTTGCCGCGCGCCACCAGCCCATAGAACATCAGGTCGTCAGTGGCCTTGTACGACATGGTGAAACGCGGGTTGGTCGAGCGATAGGTCGCTTCGTAATCGAAGTTGGAATCCCCGCCGGTCAGGTGCAGCTTTTCTTCGGCGACGCGCACTTCGGCCGTGCCCGACAGCTTGTCGGTGAAGTCGAAGCCGACCAGGCCGAAGGCGGCTAGGTTTTCCGTCTCGATCGTGCCGTTGTCCTGCAGGGCGCGTGAGACATAGCGATAACGCCCGTCCCAGCGGTCGCTGTTGAAATAATAGGCCCCGGCCATCCAGTGCAGGCGTTCGCCGCGCGGCGAAGCGATGCGGAATTCCTGGCTGAAGCCCTTGATGTTCACCCGGTCGTCGACATGCAGCGAACCGCCCAGCAGGCGCTGGGGCAGGTAATCAAGGTCGGCCTTTCGGTGCTCTTCGGAGTCGTTATAGGCGCTGATCGAGGTCAGGGTGTAGCCGCCGTGATCGTATTCGGCGGTCAGGCTCAGACGGCCTGTCTTGCGCTCTACGCCGCCGCCGCCGATTTCATCCAGATTCAGGCCGATCATGTCAGGCGTGACGTTGATGGCGCCGCAATAATACTGGGTGCGGGTGTCCAGATAGCAGTTGTTGGCGGTCGAGCGTTGGATCGCCATCGGCTCGTGGCCGTCGTTGTTGTGAGCGTATGAGCCGCGCAGGATGAAGCTCAGTTCCGACGTCGGCGTGTACATCAGCGCCAGGGTGCCGCCGACAGTCTTTTCCTGACCGATGGTCTTGCCGTCGCTGGGCGTGCCGGGCGCATTGTTCCGGTACTCGCCGCCATAGGTGTAGTAGTTGACGGACGCCTGGGCCGACAGCACATCCTTCACCAGCGGCCCGCTGAGGCCCATCAGGAAGTTGTATTCGTCATGCTCGGCCGCGGTGGCGCGGATCAGGGCCTCGACGTCCTGCGAAGGTTTGCGCGTCGTATAGCTGATCGCGCCCGAGAAGGTCTGGCGGCCGTACAGGGCCGACTGCGGTCCCTTGATCACCTCGACCTGATCGACGAAGGCCATTTCGGTGGCGAACAGGCTGTCCGGGATATAGACGCCGTCGATGAAGGAGGCGGCGTTGGGCGCGCCGAAGACGTTGGCCTGGCCGCGAATGACCGGGCGCTCGAAGCGGCGGCCCTGGTCCTTCTCGATGTTGAGGCCCGGGGCGATCGAGGAAAGGTCGGTGACTTCGCGGATGCCGCGACGCTGCATGTCCTCGGCGTTCAGCGCTGTGATCGACAGCGGCACCTCTTGCAGGCGCTCGCTTGTCTTACGGGCCGTGACGATGATCTCATCGACCTGGACGGCGTCCTGAGCGGCGGCGGCGCCCGCCAGGACGGAAAAGCCGGCCGCGATCGCGGTCATGGCCAAGGCATGGGTACGATGTCTCACTGTCACTCCCCTTTCATGTTCTTATCGCTGAACATGTATCTTTATGAATACGAGCGATGTCGCCATAACTCGAGCGCTCTGTCAATCACTCCGAATTTGCACCTGAAACTTGGCGTGTGGAGCGGGGGTGCGCCTTTAGTGGGCGTGCATGATGTATTTAAACGAAGGCGTCCATAGCGTTGAAGGCCTGTGGGCTTAGCTGATAAAGCGGTGCTTTATCCACTCATGTGGCAGGGCTTCTCAATGAAAGAGGAGGCAATTCTCCCATCCTCAACAAGCCCGCCCCTGCTCCTGGCGACATGAAGGCAGCAGGGTTGAGGCCGAAAGACGGACAGCAAGCACAGACGCCGTTCACGCCGGATTCTGCCGGGGAGCTGTTCGACGCGTGCCGAACCGCCTGGTCGACCCCAGCCGATCGAGCAAGCCTCGGGAGATTTCCTTTGGAAAGCTGCGACCCCTCCGTTTCCACGGGCGCGTCAGGTCTGGAACCGCCTGATTTCAAGCGCACTGGTCGTCGCTATCGGGGCGTCTGACTTTCGAGCGGCTCCTCTATATCGCGCTGCGATCGGGATGTTTGGAGGACGGGCGAGTCGTCGCTGCGCGACACTTCTGGAAGTGCCGATTCAACACGGCTCAAGAACCCGCTCGAAACGGTTCCGTCGGTGCAGATGCTGTCGCCATGATCGGTGGGGCGCAAGGGGAAGAAGCTTGGCCAACCTGGCGAGGGAATGATCAGATAAGACAATAACTAATTGAAAATAAAGAAATTATTGTGGTGTTGGCGGTGGGCCCAATATTATGGGGCTTATGTGATTTTAGTCGTCGCTTTCGTCTTTTCAGGAGGATGCGATGGCCTGACAAGAACCCAATCTATCTCGGGTTGATCTGCCACAAAAGCGTGACCTACCAGGGCCGACATGAGGCCATTGTGGATAGACAGATATTTGACACCGTCCGGGCGCTGCTTCTCCAGAGAGGCGCAACATGGAAGTCTCGCACGCTCGACCTTGAGCGCGCGCCTCTTAGGAGGAAGGTTTTCGATGAATTCGGACAATTGATGCGGCCGACGTTCGTCCGGCCAAAGGAGCGGCGACACAACTATTACATTGGGCCGCTGCTGGGCATGGTCGGTGCAAATCGCAAGGGCCCAATTCGTCGTTGTTCTATGCGACATGCTTGGGCTGACAAACTCACTAGCTCAACGTCAGCGTGTTGTACTGTTCAACCGGGCCAGGGTATTCGCCGCCGCGATCCTCGCCGACCTCACGGGCGATCAGGGCGTTGGTCATGGCGTTCAGGCGCAGGATCAGGTCCTTGTGGCGCTCGGGTTGCGTGGCCAGATTGATGATCTCGTCCGGGTCGGTGCGGGTGTCGTAGAGCTCCAGGTCGTTGTAGGCAATCAACTGTTCCCAGGTGGTCGGCGTGTGGTGCTGGCTGGGCGCGAAATAGCGGGCGAACTTATAGCGGCCGTCGAACACGCCGCGGTGCACGCGGCGCTTCGACAGATCGAAGACCGGGCGGTCCAGATAGTTCTTGTTTGTCCGCTCCCACGACAGCAGCACGCCGTAGTTGAACAGATGCCCTTCCTCGTCACGCCGGGTGCGGGCGTCGGGCGTGCGCGTCAGGCCTGACAGGTCGTGGCCCACCAGTTGGGGGAAGCTGGCCTTGGCCCAGGCCTCGTCCTTGCCCGCGAAGCCCAGCAGGGTCGGGGCGATGTCGACCGAGCTCATCACCGCCTGGCTGGTCACGCCGCGCACGCCGTCCGGGTGGGCGATGAACATCGGGACGTTGGTCTCTTCCTTGTAGATGGTGCCGCCCTTCTGGCGCATGCCGTGGGCGGCGGCCCGCTCGCCGTGGTCCGAGGTGTAGACGATGATGGTGTTGTCCATCTGGCCCGACTTCTCGAGCGCCCACAGCAGGGTCAGGATGTTCTGATCCACGTCGCGGATGCAGTTGCAGTAGTAGTTGACGAAGCGCAGCCAGGCGGCCTCGTCATCGCGCGGCATAGTCCCATAGGTCTTGACGTCCAGCGCCGCGATGCCGCTGTGCGCCTCGGGCTTGGTCGACAGGTCGTCCAGATAGAAGCTGCGGGGCAGGGGGAAGCCCAGGTCCGTCTGATAGAGTTCATCGCCCGGCTCGGCGCGCATGACCCCGGCCAGGTTCCATACGGCGCGCGTCTCGGCCTGTTCGCCGGTGGCGTCGTAGAACATGATGTCGTGCGGATTGACCAGGTTCACGGCCATGAACCAGGGCTTGTCCTCGCGCTTCTTCGGGTCCCTGGCCAGGTCCTGGATCAGCATGGCGGCGTCGCCGGTCACGGCGCGGTCGGTGCGATAGCCGGCCCAGGTCAGGCCGATCTCCTCGCCGTAGAAATTATAGTCGGAGAAGCCGAACGGCTCCATGGCGTCGGTGGTGTCGGGGAACTCGCGCTGGAAGCCCGGCGCGGCGGTCGGCAGCTTCGACAGGTGCCACTTGCCCTTGTAGGTCGAATAGTAGCCGGCGGCCCGCATCATGTTGCCCAGGGTGTCGATCTCGGGCGTCAGCACGGCGCCCTGTTCGGCGTTGGAATAGACCTTGGTCTTCTGGGTGTGCTGTCCGGTGTAGATGACGGCGCGCGACGGCGTGCAGGGCGTGGTGTGCACATGGTAGTTGGGCAGGTGCAGGCTGCGTTCCAGCAGCGCCTTGTGCCCGGGCAAATAGTCCAGCAGGCCGTCGGGATAGGACTGCAGGCCGAACTCCTGATCGGTGACGATGAAGAGGACGTTCAGCGGCTGGTTCGGGTCACGCGGGGCGCGGGGCCGGGCGCGCACCGGCGGGGCGACGCCTGCGGCGCTGACGCCGGCCATACCGGCCAGAAGGGAACGACGGTCGATCCGGGGCATGTCTCACTCCACTATAAAGCCCAGCCGTCTGCGCGGCCTTGGGGCGAAGATGGTTCAGGCGGCCGCCACCTGTACATAGCGGCCGGCGAAATAGGCGAGGGGAGGCGTAGGCGAGGGCAGGTCCACCCGCAGAACGTCGCCGATGACGATGCGGTGGCTGCCGTGGTCGACCACATGGGCCTGTTTCAGATGAATGACGGCGCAGGCGTCGCGCAGGGCCGGCGGGCGGCCGTCCTCGCCGTCGTCCCAGGCGCCGATGGCGAAGCGTTCGCCGCCGCGCACCCCGCCGCCGCAGGCGCGCGAGACCGCTTCATGGTCCGAGCCGAGCACGTTGAGCACCAGGTCCGACCCGGCGTCGATGGCCTGGAAGATGGCGGCGTTGCGGTTGATGCAGACCAGCATGGACGGCGGGTCCATGCTGACCTCGCTGACGGCCGTGGCCGCCATGGCGTAGGGGCGGCCCTCGTGCTGGGCGGTGACCACCACGACCGAGCGGACCAGATTACGCAAGGCGCTCTTCAGCGCCGGAGCCAGCATGTCGTCGTCCATGGCGATGTCCTCCCTACGTCTGGTCCGTTGCCGAACATGACGAGGTTGATAGTGCGACGGCAGAATAATATGTCAAGTTACTTTACTATCTAGGCCGCAACCGCTTCCGATCCCGCGGCCGGAAGGGCCAGCACCACGCTCTGAGCCACGCACAGGGGCTTCTCCAGGCCTTCGCCTTCGATCACGCAGTCGCTGACGATCTGCCAGCCGCCTGCGCGGGGTTCGACCGCCGCCACCGTCTGACGCAGACGCAGGCGGACGCCGCTGGGGGCGGGGCTGACGAAGCGCACCTTGTTGACGCCGACGTTCAGCACCTTGTCGGCGCCCTCGATGCGCAGCAGGTCGTCCTGCAGGCGCGGCAGCAGCGACAGGGTCAGGAAGCCGTGGGCGATGGGGCCGCCCATCTCGCGCGAGGCCCGCTCGACGTCGACGTGGATCCACTGATGGTCGTCGGTGGCGTCGGCGAAGCGGGCGATGCGGGCCTGGTCGAGGCTCAGCCAGTCGGACACGCCGAGGTCGCGTCCCGCCAGACCGGGCAGGTCGGCGTAGGCGACAATCAGCGGCTCGCTCATGCCCTGGCGCCAGATAAGGCGTCCGGCTTCGGCGCGCGGGCGACCTTGTTCGGCCCGGCGAAGCCGAACATCCAGGCGGCGATCTTGCGCATCTGGATCTCTTCGGCGCCCTCGGTGATGCGATAGCGGCGGTGGTGGCGATAGATGTGCTCGAACGGCTTGTGACGCGAATAGCCCATGCCGCCGTGCACCTGCATGGCCGTGTCGGCGGCCTGGCAGACCAGGCGGTTCGCCCAGTAGTTGCACATGGAGACGCGGTCCGAGAGCTTGGAGGCCACCTCGGGCTTGGACATGCGGTCCATCTCCCACGCCGTCTTGCGGATCATCAGGCGCAGCATCTCGACCTGGGTGGCCAGTTCGACCAGCGGGAACTGGATCGCCTGGTTGACCGCCAGCGGCTTGCCGAAGGGCTTGCGTTCACGCGCATATTTCACCGCCTCGCGCACGCAGAAATCGGCGGCGCCCAGCGAGGAGGCGGCCTGGCGGATGCGGTTCTCGTGGACGAAATGCTGGGCCAGCTCCAACCCTCCGCCCAAGGGGCCGAACAGGGCGTCTTCGGCGACCCAGACATCGGTGAAGCTGACGCGCGGGTGGTCGGTCGGCATGTTGAAGGTCCAGAGGTATTCCTCGACCTTGACCCCCGGCGCCTCGGCCGGGACCAGGAAGCAGCTGATGCCGCGCGCGTCGCCCGCCTCGCCAGAGGTGCGGGCGAAGACCATGACGTGGGTCGCCACGTGCATGCCCGTGGTCCACATCTTCTCGCCGTGGATGCGCCAGCCCGGCTGGCCGTCGCGGGTCTGGGGCTCGGCGATGGTGTCCATGTGGGTGGCGTCCGAGCCGTGCTCGGGCTCGGTCAGGCCGAAACAGACCGAGCGGCCGCCGTCCAGCATCCCGGCGATGAACTCATCCTTCTGCGCCTGCGTGCCGAAGTCGCGGAACATCAGCACCTGCGGATAGTTGGCGACGATCGAATGCTCGTTCTGCAGGTCGTTGTGCAGGCCCAGGCCCTTGGCCGCGAAATGCTCGCGGATCACGGCCATGGCCAGGTTCGACCCGTCCCTGCCGCCGAACTCGGCGGGCAGGGCGAAGCGCAGGTGGCCGGCCTTGTCGGCGCGGCGCTTGGCCTCGCCCAGCAGGGCCTCCCACTCGTGGCGCGGCAGGCCGCCGTTGTCGAAGTCGGTGCGGGCCCATTCACGGCGGTGATCGAAGAAGCGCTCGTTGTCGTCCTGCGCCTGCAGCGGGACGATCTCGGCTGCGATGAAGGCGTCCAATTCCGCCAGATAGTCGGTGATCTCGGCGGGCAGTTCGAAGTCCATGCGCGCTCCTCCTTCTGTTTGAAGCGAGCCTAGGCCGGAGGGTGAATAACGTAAAGCAATTTGACAAACATCGGCGGCGGGTATGGAGTCGATCCCACACAGGAAACGACAGGAAGGTTCAGTCTCATGACCACGCCGATCACCACCGAAAGCGGGCTGTGCTCGCTGCACCACGCGGCGTTCCGCTGCCGCGACGCCGAACAGACGCGCTGGTTCTACGAGGATGTGCTGGGCATGAAGGCCTCGGCGGGCATCGTGCTGGACGAGGTGCCGGGTACGAACGATCCCGTGCCCTACATGCATATCTTCTTCGAGATGGGCGACGGCAATTTCGTCGCCTTCTTTGACGCGCCCTCGACCGCCGATCCGGCCTGGTTCAAGCGCAAGGACAGCTTCGACATGCACATCGCCATCCAGGCGCGCGACGAGGCGCACATGCTGGAGATGCAGCAGCGCATCCGCTCGCACGGCGTCAGCTGCCTCGGCCCGGTCGAGCACCACTTCGTCCGTTCGGTCTACATGTACGACCCCAACGGCATCCAGGTGGAGATCACCACCCGCACCGCCGACCACGACCGCATCCTGGCCGAAGAGGGCGCAGCCCTGCCGCAGGTGCTGAAGGCCTGGACCGCCCAGACGCGCGCCGAGAAGGAAGCCAAGTTCGGCGCCGAGGTCCTGGACCGTCGCGGCAAACCGCAGTCGGAGCTCAAGGGATGAGCGGCGCCTCCACGAAGAAGAAGTACCAGCGCACCCCCTATCTGATCGTCTTCCAGGAGCAGGCGGCGTTCAAGGACACCTATGGCGGCGCCGAGGGTTCGGTGGTGCTGGAGGCCCACCTGCTGAAGCCGGACACGCCGTCCGACACCGTCGTCATCATGATGCACCCGATCGGCGGGGGCGCCTGGCTGCCCCTGCCGGCGGCCCTGGCCAAGCAGGGCGTCCACGTCATCTATTGCAACAGCCGCTATCGGGGCATCGACAACGCCCTGATCATGGAGAAGTGCGCCCTGGACCTGGGCGCCTGCGTCCGCGATGCGAAGGAGCGCCTAGGCTATAAGAAGGTGATCCTGGGCGGCTGGTCCGGCGGCGGCGCCCTGTCGCTCTTCTATCAGGCGGAAGCCGAGAATCCGACCGTGACACAGACCCCGGCGGGCGACCCGATCGACCTGACCAAGGCGAACCTGATCCCGGCGGACGGCATCGCCCTGCTGGCGGCGCACCTGTCGCGCAACCTGACCCTGACCGAATGGATCGACCCCTCGATCACCGACGAGAGCCGCCCGTTCGACCGCGATCCCGAACTGAACATCTACGACCCGGCCAACCCGAACCAGGCGCCCTATTCGCCGGAGTACGTAGCCCGCTATCGCGACGCCCAGATCGCCCGCAACCGCCGCATCACCGCCTGGGTGAAGGCCCAGTTGGTGGAGTTGAAGGCGCAGGGCCTGCACAATCACGAGCGCGGCTTCGTCGTGCAGGGGACGATGGCTGACCCGCGCTTCATCGACGCGACCCTGGAGCCCAGCGACCGTCGTCCCAACTACTGCATGTTGGGCGACCCCGTCGTGGTCAACGACGGCCCGGTCGGCCTGGCGCGCTTCTCGACCCTGCGGTCGTGGCTGTCGCAGTGGTCCTATGACGACTCCAACGCCGACGGCCTGAAATGCGCGGCGCGGATCAGCGTGCCCATGCTGGTCATCGAGAACAGCGCCGATGACGCCTGCACCCCCAGCCACGCCGCCCGCCTGATGGCGGCGGCGGTCAACGCGCCGCAGACCCACGCGGTGATCAAGGGCGCCAACCACTACTACTCGGGCCAGCCCGACAAGGCGGCCGAGGGGGCGGCGGTCTTCGTGGAGTGGATAAAGACGACGTTCTGATGCCCGTTGAGGAAGAGGCTCCGGCCTAAAAAACGGCCGATCCTTCGCAGGGTCGGCCGTTTCTGTTTGGAGTGTCTCCCCGGCGGGACGAGGTTCAGTCCTGCGCGGCAGCGACCAGATGCTCGGCGATCGCCTGATAGGCGGGCAGGGACAAGGGGTCGAGCAGGGCGTTGCTCGCTAGGGGGCTTGAGGCGAACCGCACGATGGTCATCTCGGCCTTGGGGTCGACGTAGCAGGCCTGGCCGTGGACCCCGCGCGCCATATAGGCCCTATGGTCATTGTGCGACACCCACCACTGGTTGTGGTAGCTCCAGCCCGGCAGAGTGGCGTAGCCGGCGCTGGCGAAGGCGGTCTGGCTGGCGCCGGCCGCGATGTCGCGAACCACGGCGGACGGCACGATCTGACGGCCGTTGAAGACCCCCTCGTTGCGCATCATTTCGCAGAAGCGGCCGAGGTCGCGCAACTGCATGTTGAGCCCGCCTGCGGCGAAGCCGGCGCCGGAGGAATCGACCTGGATATAGGCGTCGCGCTCCATCCCCATCGGCTTCCAGAAATGTTCGCTGAACACCTGGGCCAGCGTCTGGCCGCTGACGCGCGCGACCAGCCAGCCCAAGACCTCGGTGTTGACCGACTTATAGGCGAAGGCCTGTCCGTGCTCGCCGGCCTTGGTCAGGGTCCTGAGGTAGTCGAAGGTAGTTCTGGGGCCGTCGTAGTCCGCCGCACGCGGCACCGTGCCCCCGGCCCGCAGGAAGGCGATGACGTCGGAGTTCGGGTCGGTATAGACCTCGGAATAGGCAAGGCCCGTGGTCATATCCATCACCTGGCCCACGGTGGCGTCGCCAAAGGCGCTGTCGGCCAGTTCGGGGATGTAGCGCCCCACCGGCGCGTCGCGGTCGAGCTTGCCCTCGGCGATCAGCATGGCCGCCGCCGTACCGGTGAAGGACTTGCTCACCGAATGGACGATATGCTGGCCATTCGGCGTAAGGGCGCCGAAATAGCGCTCATAGACGATCTCGCCCCTGTGCATGACGATGACGCCGTCGGTGTAGTTGGCGTCCAGCGACTGGGCCCAGGTCATCGGGGCGTCGCCGCCCAGGGGTGTGAACCGGACCTCGTCCAGATCGTCCCGAAGGCGCCGCGGCAGGACGCTAGCCGCTTCGTCGCCGCGAGAAATCTCGGCGGTCGGCATGAAGTGGCGCCAGTGCGAGAAGCTCCACCGAAGCTGGGGGAAGCTCATGAAGCTCATGTCATCGCGCTGGATCAGCCGTTCGGGCGGGGGCGGGGCGCCGACCATCCAGCCCATGGCGACGGGATCGGACGCCTGGGCGTCGGGATAGGCGGTCTGGTCTGAGGCCTGGGCGGCGGCGGACGCGGGTGCGATCGCTGTGGCCAGAAGGAAGGTCAGCAAGCGTTTCATGCGAGAGGCGCCTCGAGCGGGGGGAGGAAGTGAAGACCGGACCGTCTTGCGACGGCCCGGTCTGGTCAGGACGACGAAGCGGCGGCCTTCGCCTAGTAGCGCAGGCCCAGCTGGATCGAGACGACCCGGCCGGGATCGACCACATAGGTCTGGGACCCGGCCAGGAAGGGCGTGCCGAAGGCGTGGGACGCGGTCCATTCATTGGTCAGGTTGCGGCCGATCACCGCCAGGGTCCAGCGGTCGTCGGCCGAGGCGACGCCCAGGCGCAGGTCCACCTTCGAGAAGCCTTCCTGATAGGAGTTGGGGCTGAGGTTCTCTTCCAGGTAGGTTCCGCTGCGGCCGCGCACGGTGGCGTCGGCCAGCAGGCGCATGCCGTTGTCCAGCGGATGGTCGACGTTCAGCGTCATCGCCCCCGACCATTTCGGCGCGCGCGGCAGGCGGGTGCCCCCGATGTCCTCCACACAGCCCGCCGCCGGGGCGACGCCGTTGTGATAGATGCACGGTGCGGTCGGGTAGGAGTCGTATTTGGCGTCGTTATAGGCCAGCGAGCCCGACAGGCTGACGGATGGCGAGAGGCGGAACGTGCCCTCCATCTCGACGCCCTGGCTTTTGGCGTTGGCGGCGTTGGTGGTGATGAAGGCGTCGATCGCGGCGTTGTAGCCCGACACCTGCAGGTCGTCGAACTTGGACGTATAGGCCGCCAGGTTCAGCGTCGCCCGGCCATCCAGCAGCGTCAGCTTGGTGCCGATCTCGACCGACTGCGAGGTTTCGCCCTCGAACTCGAAGGTGTCCTGGCCGCCGGTCGACTGGGCGCCGACGAAGCCGCCGGCCTTCGAGCCCTTGGCGTAGGAGGCGTAGAACATCAGGTCGCGATCGACCACGTACTGGACCTGCACCGACGGATCGAGCTGGCTTTCGCTACGCTGGCCGCTCAGCGGGGTGTTCAGCCAGGTCGGCGGCACGGCGCCCATGACGGCGCGGGTCTGGTCGGCGGACTTGTCCTCCCAGGTCTGGCGCAGGCCGGCGGTCAGTTTCCATTGGTCGTTGAAGGCGTAGGTGGCCTGGCCGTAGAGGGAGTAGCTCTCGTTGGTCTGCTCGAACCGGCGATCGGTGCCGCCGTCGAACGGCCCCATCAGGATGTAGGACCTCTGGTCCATGTCGATCTCGTTCCTGTGCGCATAGGCGCCGACAATCCAGGTCAGGGTGCCTTCGTTGGACGAGGTCAGGCGCACTTCCTGCGAGATCTGGTTGAACTCCTCCTGGAAGATGGAGCGCAGCAGCGGCGTGGTGGTGAAGTCGCTGTCGATCTGCTTGTCGTAGTCGAAGGCCGAATAGGCGGTGATCGAGGTCAGGGTCACGCCGTTGGCGAAATCCTTGTTGATCGTCAGCACGCCGTTGAAGCTGTTGGTGTCGTCATAGTCCGGCGCGCCCTGTGTGGTCGTGCGCGTGAAGGACTTGGAGCCGCCGGGGGCGACGGTGCTCATCGGCTGGCCGGTCAACTCCTGGCGGGCGCCTTCCAGCTTCAGCCGGAAGGAGAGGGTGTCGCTGGCCAGATAGTCGATGACGGCGCGGCCGATCAGATCCTCGCGGCCCGGATTGTGGTCGCCGGTGGTCGTGTTCTCGAGCCAGCCCTCGTTGTCGCTATATTTGCCGGCCAGGCGGACCAGCAGCTTGTCCGTGATCGGACCGGAGACGATCTGGGTGATCTCGAAGCCGTTGTCGCCGTCGACCGTGCCGGTGATAGTGGTCGCGAGCTCACGCTCGGCGCGCGGGCCGTTGGAGGTGATGTTGATGGCGCCGGCGGCGGTGTTCTTGCCGAACAGGGCGCCTTGCGCGCCGCGCAGTACTTCGACGCTGGCCACGTCCAGGAAGGGGGCGGCGAACTGGCGGCCGCGACCGGCGTAGGCGCCGTCGACAAACAAGCCGACCGACTGCTCAAAGGCCAGGTTGCCCGGCGAAGAGCCGATGCCGCGGATGTAGATGGCGTTGTTGCCCGGCGTGGCCTGGATGTGCAGGTTCGGCACCGAGCCCGACAGGGCTTCCAGGTTGCGCATGTCCTGGCTGGCCAGTTCCTCGCCGCTGGTGACGTTGACCGAGATCGGCACGTCCTGCAGGCGTTCGGTGCGCTTGCGCGCCGTGACCAGGATATCGGCGACGGTGGTGGCGGTGGCTTGGTCCGTCGGCGCCACGGGCGCTTCGGATTGCGCCATGGCGGCCGAGCTGAGAACGAGGCTGCTCGATGCGAGCAGCATGACGTAATGGTAGCGCATGCGTTTCCTCCCCATGCGGCTCCTGCCTGAAAAGGCCGGAGCGATATTTGCGACGAGGAGGCGTGCGGCCGCGATCCGACCGTGGTTTCCTTCCTCCTGACTGCGGCCTCTTGGTGAGCCGCTTGTCAAGAAATTAGACAAACTCGATCTGAGTTGATCGTCAAGCTACTTTACTAATCTTTATTGGCGTCCTTAAGAAAATCGGCGCCGCGCTGGCCCGGTTCGCCTAGGCTGCACAGGTAGGGCGCGCCCCAGTCGGAGGCGAATGCCTCGCGCAGGGCCTTGACCTGTTTGGGTCCGATGCGCCGCCCCAGTTCGCCGGACAACTGATCGACGATCTTCTGGGCGTCCTGGCGCATGGCTCGACCCATGGCGGTCAGCTGGACGATGCGGATGCGGCCGTCGGTGGGATCGTCCACCAGTTCGAAGACGCCGCGCTCGACCAGGGAGTTGATGGTCGAATGCACCGCCTGACGGGTCAGGCGCAGGCTGCGGGCGATGTCGGCCGGGCGCACGATGTTCAGCTGGACGTGCATCATCACCATAGACTCCGGCCGGGTCAGGTGCGGCCAGCCAGCCTCGCGTAGGCTCATCTGCAGGCTTTCGTCGAACCACTCGAATCCTGCCAGCAGCGGCACGATCAGATAGTCGGAGTTCAAGATCATCGCATTCTCCCAGGATCGACTTATGCCGCTGCTCCGGCTGAGCCGCCAAGTGTAAACTGACGCTTGGCGGCCCCTGTGTTCAGAGCGTGCGGGCGATCAGCAGCTTCATGACCTCGGACGTGCCGCCGTGAATGGTGTCGATTCGGGCGTCCTTGTAGAGCTGTGCGATGGGATATTCGTTCATGTAGCCATAGCCGCCGAACAATTGCAGGCATTTGTTAACGCCCTCCAGCTCGGTCTCGGTGATCCACAGTTTGGCGATGGAGGCGGTGGCCGCGTCCAGTTCGCCCCGGATCAGTTTTCCGGTGCAGGTGTCGATGAAGCTGCGGGCGATCACCGCCTTGGCCTTGATGTCGGCCAGGGTGAACTGTGTGTTCTGGAACTCCATCAGCGCCTTGCCGAAGGCGTGGCGCTCGCGCGTGTAGTCGACCGTCAGCCTCAGCGCCCGCTCCAGGATGGCCAGCCCCATGGCGGCGATGCCCAGACGCTCTTGCGGCAGCATGGCCATCAGCTGGCCGAAGCCCTTGCCCTCGGCCCCGCCGATCAGGTTCGACGCCGGGACGCGCACGTCCTCGAAGAACAGCTCGGAGGTGTCCTGCGCGTCGCGGCCCATCTTGTCGAGGTTGCGGCCCCGGGTGAACCCGGCGCGGTCGCCTTCCACCGCGATCAGTGAGATGCCGCGCGAGCCGTTGTCCGAGGTGCGGCACACCACCAGGATCAGGTCCGCCGTCTGGCCGTTGGAGATGAAGGTCTTCTGGCCGTTCAGCACCCATTCGTCGCCCTCAAGCCGGGCGCGGGTGCGGATGCCCTGCAGGTCCGATCCCGTCCCCGGCTCGGTCATGGCGATGGCCAGGACGATCCCGCCCGAGACGACCTTGGGCAGCCAAGCCTGCTTCTGCTCCTCGGTGCCGAAGGCGATGATGTAGGGGGCCACGATCATGTTGTGCAGCGGCACGCCCCAGCCCTCCATACCGCGCGCGCCGAACTCCTCGATCAGCACGCGCTCGTGGCGGAAGTCAGCGCCCATGCCGCCGTATTCTTCAGGAACTGACAGGCCCAACAGGCCGAACTCGGCGCCCTTGGTCCACATCTCGCGCTCGACGATCTTGTTGCGGTTCCAGGCTTCGATCTTCTCCGGCGCGCATTCAGCGTCGAGGAATTTGCAAAGGCCCTCGCGGAACAGGTCGATGTCTTCCTGGGTGTAGGCGGCGGGGCCGGGGTGGACGCTCATCGGAGGCTCTCAAACTAGGGAAGGTCGTTTGATGCATCCTGTGCCGGGTGTGCAATAAACGTCAATCTATTTGACAAAGATCGGCCTGTGCGGCCATCAATCGAACCATGTCCGCATCCGATCCTTCCAGCGCCGCCGACGCGACCGATTTCGTCCTGGCGCGGCTGAACGCCCTGGCTCCCTTGCTGGCTCCTGGCGGCGAACGCGCCACAGGCCTGCGCCGCCTGACTGGGGGCGCCAGCCTCGAAACCTGGGCCTTCGACGTGCGGGGCGCGGGGGAAGGCGAGGGGGCTGGCCGTCCGCTGATCCTGCGCCGTCGCGGCGGGGGCCGCGAGGCCGAGGTGTTCGAGACCTCCCTGCCGCTGCCTATCGAGGCGAAGTTGCTGCAGGCCGCCGAGGCCGCCGGGGCGCCCGTCGCCCGGCTGGTGCGCGATTGCATCGAGGCTGACGGGCTGGGCGAGGCCTATGTGGTCGAACGGGTGGCGGGCGAGACGCTGGGTCGCCGCATCGCCGCCGATCCCGCCTTCGCCCCCGTGCGCGCGGTCCTGGGCCGCCAGTGCGGCGAGACCCTGGCCCGCATCCACGCCATCGACCTGTCGGCCCTGCCGCCGCTGGAGATGCAGGACGCGCGGGCCGTCCTTGCGCGCTACGCCGACATCTATCGCAAGAGCAGCGGCCCGCGTCCGGTCATGGAGGCGGCGCTGCGCTGGATGGAGGCGCGCCTGCCCGAGCCCATCGCGCCGCGTCTGGTGCACGGCGACTTCCGCAACGGCAATCTGATGGTCGATCCCGAGACCGGCCTGACCGCCGTTCTGGACTGGGAGCTGGCCCACCTGGGCGATCCGGCCGAGGATCTGGGCTGGCTGTGCGTCAACAGCTGGCGCTTCGGCGTGACGCATCGCGCGGTCGGCGGCTTCGCTGATCTGGAGACCCTGCTCGAGGCCTATCGTGTGGCCGGGGGCGAACCGCTGTCGGTCGAACGCGTGCGCTTCTGGCAGGCGGTCGGCACGTTCAAATGGGCGGTAGTGACGATGATGATGTACCGCACCTTCGCCACCGGCGCGTCGCGCTCGGTCGAACGGGCGGTGATCGGCCGACGCCTCAGCGAATGCGAAGTCGACCTTCTGGCTCTGATGGAGGCCTCGTGATGATCGAAGGACCGCGCAAGGACGAACTGCTGGAGGCGACGGCCGCCTGGCTGAACAACGCCGCCTCTCCGCCCGAGGGCTTTCACCGCAAGGTGGCGGCCAATGCGCTGGGCATCGTCACCCGCGAACTGACGCAATGGCCCGCCGCCGAGGCCGCCGCCGTCGCCCGGATGCAGGCCATTCTGGGCCGCGACGGCGATTACGCCGCGTTGAACCTCGCCTTGGCCGAGGCGCTGCGCGACGGGACGGTCAGCGCTGACGATGCGGTGGTGTTCGACCATCTGCGCCGCACGGCGCTGGACATGCTGGCGGTCGACCAGCCGCGCTATCGCCACGAACTGGCGGCGCCGAAGGAGACCGGAGCATGATCGAACTGGTCGAGGTCTCGGCCCGCGACGGCCTTCAGAACGAAAAGACCATCCTGTCCACGGCGGACAAGGTGCAGCTGATCGAGAAGGCCATCGCGGCGGGCGCGCGGCGGCTGGAGGTCGCCAGCTTCGTCAATCCCAAGCTGGTGCCGCAGATGGCCGACGCCGAGGCGGTGATCGCCGCCTTGCCGCGTCGCGACGACGTGCGGACCATCGGCCTGGTGCTGAACGAGCGCGGCGCCGGGCGCGCCCTGGCGACCAGCGTGGATGAGCTGGGGATCGTGGTCGCCGCCTCGGATGTCTTCGGGACGGCCAATCAAGGCTTGGACGTGGACGCGAGCCTCGCCATGGCTGGGCGTGTGATCGAACAGGCGCGCGCCGCAGGGCGCGACGCCCAGGTCACGATTTCGGTCGCCTTCGGCTGCCCGCTGTCGGGCGCCGTCGATCCGGCGCGGGTCGTGGACATGGCGCGGCGCCTGGCCGCCTTTGGTCCGCTGGAGATCGCCCTGGCCGACACCATCGGCGTGGCCCGCCCGGACGAGGTGTCGCGCCTGGTCGCGGCGGTGGTCGAGGCGGTGCGGTCTCTGCCGGTGCGCGTGCATTTCCATGACACGCGCGGCACGGGCGTCGCCAACGCCGTTGCGGCCGTGGCGGCGGGCGCCGTGACGGTGGACGCCTCCATCGGCGGCACGGGCGGCTGTCCCTTCGCGCCGGGCGCGGCGGGCAATGTCGCGTCCGAGGACGTGGCCTACGCCCTGAACGGGCGCATGGCGGTCGATGTCGACGCCCTGTGCGCGGCGGCGGTCTGGCTCAACGAGAAACTGCAGCGGACCCGGACCAGCGCCATGACGCGCGCCTGGCTGTCCGCCGCCCAAAAAGAACTAGGCGAGAGGAAACAAGCATGACCCAACTGAGCCATGACGGTCGCGTGGCCCTGATCACCGGCGCCTCTTCGGGCATCGGCGCCGAGTTCGCTCGCGTCCTGTCTAGGGGCGGGGCCAAGGTGGTTCTGGCCGCACGTCGCGCCGACCGCCTGGCCGCTCTGGTCGCTGAGATCGAGGCGGCGGGCGGCAAGGCCCTGGCGGTGTCAATGGACGTGTCCGACGAGGCCTCGGTCATCGCCGGCTATGACGCCGCCGAAGCGCGCTTCGGCCTGGTCGACACCGTCATCGCCAACGCCGGCGTCAACGCCGACGGCCCGGCCACGGATCTGTCCATTGAAGAGTTCGACCAGATCCAGGCGGTCAACAGCCGGGGCGTCTTCCTGACCGCGCGCGAAGGCGGGCGTCGTCTGCTGGCCAGCGGCCAGTCCGAGCGTGGCCGCGTCGTCATCCTGGCCTCGATGGGCGGCCTGCACGCCCTGACCGGCCTGGTCGCCTACTGCGCCTCCAAGGCGTCGGCGGTCATGCTGGGCCGCGCCCTGGCCAATGAGTGGTCGCGCGCGCGCATCAGCGTCAACGTCGTCTGCCCGGGCTATATGCTGACCGACATCAACGAAGAGTGGTTCACCAGCGAGGCGGGCCAGAAGATGATCTCCAAACTACCGCGCAAGCGCCTGATGCCCATCGACGCCCTGTCGCCGGTGATCGGCTTCCTGACCTCGGACGCGGCCGCCTACACCACCGGCGCGGTCATCAAGATCGACGACGCCCAACACGTGGATTGATGGTCCCAGCCCCTCTCCCGCCGGGCGAGGGGCGGAGGGTCTCGGCCAAAAAAAAGGGGGCCGCGAACGGCCCCCGAGTGAGGGATCAGATAACCGCTCAGGTCAGGAGCGAGTTCGGCGCCAGGCCGACCATCGACCGGCCATGCAGTTCGGTGGACACGTCCATGTCGTAGACGATGTGGCTGGCCATAACCTCGATGTCGCGCAGGATGCGCTGCATCGGATTGTCGAGCGCATAGAGGCCCGAGCCCGAGGAATCGCAGCAGGTGCGGACCGCCTCCAGACACTGACTGACGGCATAGGCGATCTGGGCGCGCAGCCGCAGGCGGTGCGGCAGTTGCTCCTCGTCGCTGAGAGTAGATAGCGTCAGGTTCTCGTCGGCCGCCTGGCGGATCGAAAGTTCGGCCGAGCGCACCATCAGGTCGGCGCGGGCCAGGCGCATCTGGGCGGCGGGCTTGTCCACCTGGGTCGATTGGCCGCCCATCTTGGTGTGCACCGTCAGCCGCTGGCGGCTCAGTTCGACCGCCGCCCGAGCGGCGCCGACCGACGGCAGGGCCGCCGTGACGCAGAGTTGTGGCAGCATCGGCGCGCTATAGAGCGGGTTGTCATGGATGCGCGAGCCGTTGCCGCGTCCGGTGCGGACCTCGGACACCACGAAGGTGTAGGCCGCAGGCACGAACAGGTCCTCGGCCACGATGTCGTTGGACCCGGTGGCGGCCATGCCGCTCATGAACCAGGTGTCGAGCACCTTCACGTCCTCGGCGCGGGTCAGGATCATGCGCACGATGGGCGGCTTGCCCTCGCCCATGTCCTCCATGGCGTTCAGCATGACCCAGTCGGCGTGCATGACCACGGTGCCGAACTTCCAGCGGCCGCTGATGCGGAAACCGCCATCGACGCGCACCGCCTTGCCCGGAGGGGCGGCGACGCTGGGCGCGATGACATAGGGAGTGTGGCCCCAGACCTCGGCCTGGGTCTGCTCGGGGAACTGGGCGATCAGCCAGTTGTGCTCGGCGGCGAAGCTGGCGGTCCAGCCGGTGGAGGGGCAGGCCTCGCAGATGGCCAGGGTGGCGTCGATATAGGTCTGGGGATCGAACTCCAGCCCGCCGAATTTGCGCGGCACATACATGTAGAAATAGCCGGTGGCGCGCAGGGCGTCCCACACGGCGTCGACCGGGCGGCGCAGGCGCTCGGCCTCGGCCGAGGCGGCGGCGATCATGGGTTTCAGCGCCGTGACCCGCGCGACCAGTTCGGTCGGGCTCATCGCAGCGACGGCCTCGGGGGCCAGAAAATCATTGCCGGCTGGAATGCGCCGGTCCGCGAGCTTGTCGCTCGTCATGTTCATACTCCTCCCTTTCTGGGACGGGCAGGTTCGCGTCGGACCGATCTAAATGTCAAGTAAGTTGACTAAAAATCGACATGACGATGTTTTGGGCTTCCCCGACGGTCGGGGGACGGCGAGACTGAGGCATGAATCGTTCCTTGCTCATGCTCGACCTTGTGCGGACCCTCTACTGGTTCGACGAGCAGCTTCAGGCCCGCCTCGACGCGCGGGGTTGGAGTCGGCTGGGTCGGTCCCAGTCGCTGATTCTGGTCAATGTCGCCAACGGCGAGACGCGGGCCGCGCGCATGGCCGAAAACCTGGGCGTGTCGCGCCAGGCGATGAGCCAGTTCCTGACCGAAATGGTCGATCGTAAGCTGTTGGAGCTGGCGCCCGACCCGCACGACAAGCGGGCGCGCATCGTCCGCTTCGCGCCGGAATCCCAAGCCATTCGCGACGACGCCCAAAAGGTGCTGCGCGAACTGGAGAGCGAGCTGGAAAACGCCGTGGGAAGTGAGAATTTGGAGGCCTTGCGCCAGGGCCTGCGTAATTTCCTGGGCGGCTTGGAGCCCTCTATCGAGCCGCGATCGAAAATCTCTTAAGTCAAATTTCTTGACAAGATTGGTCGCCCGTCCGATCACCGCATGAAGCTCCGAACAGGGGATCAGCGGGAGGAATGGTCATGGCGGATCACATCGGCGGGGCGTCGCCCCGATGAGCGCGGCGGCCCAAACCGGCGTCGGCCATTCCAGTGGTGCCTTGGCCGGCGTGAAGATCATCGAGATGGAGGGCATCGGCCCTGGCCCGTTCGCCGGCATGATGCTGGCCGACCACGGCGCCGAGGTCATCCGCATCGCTCGTCCCGGCGTCCGCATTGATCCGTCGGACGTGCTGGCGCGCTCGCGCCGCCGGGTCGAACTGGATCTAAAGTCGGACGAGGACCGAGCGGCGGCGCGTGAGCTAATCCGCACGGCGGACGGCCTGATCGAGGGTTATCGCCCCGGCGTCATGGAGCGGCTGGGCCTTGGGCCGGACCTGCTGCTGGTCGACAATCCGCGCCTGGTTTACGGCCGCATGACGGGCTGGGGCCAGGAAGGGCCGCTGGCTCACGCCGCCGGCCACGACATCAACTATATCGCCATCACCGGCGCACTGAACGCTTTCGGCCGCAAGGGCGAAAAGCCGACGCCGCCGATCAACATGGTCGGCGACTTCGGCGGCGGCGGCATGATGCTGGCCTTTGGCATGTTGGCGGGGATTCTGTCGGCGCGCACGACGGGGCAGGGGCAGGTGATCGACTGCGCCATGACGGACGGCGCCTCCCTGCTGATGGGCATGATCTGGGGCTTTCGCGGCCAGGGCATCTGGTCCGACGCGCGGGGCGCAAACTATCTGGACACAGGCGCGCCCTATTACGACACCTATGAGACGGCTGATGGCCTGTTCATCGCTATCGGTTCGATCGAGCCGCCCTTCTACGCCCGGCTGCTGGAGGCGACCGGCCTGTCGGACGATCCCCTGTTCCTGGATCAGAACGGCCCGGACGGCATCGAGGAACGCCGCGCCCGCCTGACCGCCATCTTCCGCCGCAAGACCCGCGAAGAGTGGCGCGCCCTGATGGAAGGCGGCGACGCCTGCTTCGCCCCGGTCCTGTCCTTCACCGAGGCGCCCGAGTATCCGCACAACAAGGTCCGCGAGGCCTTCATCACCCTGAACGGCGTGGTGCAGCCGGCCCCGGCCCCCCGCTTCTCCCTGACGCCTGCGCCGCAGCCGCGCGCGCCGGGCGACGCCTGATCCCTGCACGAGGAAACGACCTGTGAGACAAGCTTACATCTATGACGCCGTGCGTACGCCGCGCGGACGCGGCAACGCCAAGGGCAGCCTGCACGAAGTGACCGCCATCTCCCTGGCGACCCAGGTGCTGCAGGCCCTGCGCGACCGCAACAATCTCGACACCAGCCTGATCGACGACGTGATCCTGGGCTGCGTGGCGCCGATCGGAGAGCAGGGCGCCAACATCGCCCGCGTCGCGGCGCTGAACGCGGGCCTGGCCCAGACGGTAGCGGGCGTGCAGATGAACCGCTTCTGCGCCTCGGGGCTGGAAGCCGTGAATACGGCGGCGGCCAAGGTCGTCTTCGGCGAGGCCGACGCGGCCATCGGCGGCGGCGTCGAGAGCATGAGCCGGGTCAAGATGGGCTCGGACGGCGGCGCCTGGTCGGCGGACCCGGACGTGGCCTTCACCACCGGCTTTGCGCCCCAGGGCGTCGGCGCCGACGCCATCGCCACCCTGGCCGGTTTCAGCCGCACCGACGTCGACGCCTTCGCCGCCGAGAGCCAGAAGCGCGCCGCCGCCGCCTGGGCCGCCGACCGCTTCAAGAATTCGATCGTCCCGGTCAAGCACGCGGGCGTGACGGTGCTGGACCACGACGAATTCATCCGCCCGGAAACCACGGTCGAGACGCTGGGCGCCCTGAAGGCTTCGTTCGCGGGTCTGGGCGCGGCGGGCTTTGATTCAGTCATGCGGCAGCGTTATCCCGAGATCGAGGCGATCGATCACGTCCACCATGCGGGCAACTCCTCCGGCATCGTCGACGGCGCCTCCGGCATCCTGATCGGCACCAGGGAGATGGGCGAGAAGATGGGGCTGAAGCCGCGCGCCCGCATCGTCGGCTCGGCCTCGATCGGTTCGGAGCCGACCATCATGCTGACCGGCCCGGTCGCCGTGACGCAGAAGGCCCTGGCCCGCGCGGGCATGGAAATCGGCGACATCGACCTGTTTGAGCTGAACGAGGCCTTCGCCTCGGTGGTCATGTACTTCATGCAGCAGCTGAAGGTGTCGCACGATCGGATGAACGTGAACGGCGGCGCCATCGCCATGGGCCATCCGCTGGGCGCCACCGGCGGCATGATCCTGGGCACCCTGCTGGACGAGCTGGAGCGCACCGACAAGGCGACCGGCCTGGCCACCCTCTGCGTCGGCGCCGGAATGGGCACCGCCACCATCATCGAGCGCGTCTGATCGCGATCTGACAGTCAGGACAACGACATGAACAACTTCACCGTTTCGGTGGACGCCGACGGCGTCGCCACCTTCCTGTTCGACGTGCCGGGGCGCACGATGAACACCTTCACCGACAGCGCCGTGGCCGACATCGACGCCATCATCGCTAAGATCCGCGACGATGCTTCAATCAAGGGCGCCATCCTGGCCTCGGGCAAGGCGAACGGGTTCTGCGCTGGCGCCGACCTGGGCGAGCTGGGGGAAACCGCCGGCGGTCAGGCCGAGGGCCCGGCGCGCGAAGCCGCGCTGCCCGCCACCTCTCGCATGAGCCGCGCGCTTCGCGCGCTGGAGACCGTCGGCAAACCGGTCGCGGCGGCCATCGAGGGCATCGCGCTCGGCGGCGGCTTCGAGTTCACGCTGGCGGCCCACTACCGCGTCGCCTCGACCAAGGCCAAGGTCGGCCTGCCGGAAGTGACCATCGGCCTGCTGCCCGGCGCCGGGGGCACTCAGCGCGTGCCGCGCCTGGCGGGCGTGCCCGCCGCCCTGGACCTGATGCTGACCGGCGCCCCGGTCGACGCGGAGAAGGCCAAGGCCATCGGCATCGTCGACGAGGTGGTCGAGCCGGGTCAGGCCCTGGCCGCCGCCAAGGCCTGGATCATGAACGGAGGCGAGGGCGTCCAGCCCTGGGACCGCAAGGGCTATGTCATGCCGGACGGTCCCTATTCGGACGCCGGTTCGGCGGGCTTCATCCTGACGCCGGCCAAGATCATGGCCAAGAGCTACGGCAACTACCCGGCCCAGAAGAACATCGCCCGCTGCGTCTATGAAGGCTTCAACCTGCCGATGGATTCCGCCCTGCGGGTCGAGGCGCGGCTGTTCCTGGACACCCAGCAGTCGCCCCAGGCGCGGGCCATGATCCGCTCGCTGTTTCTGTCGAAACAGGCCTTGGCCAAGGGCGGCGCCCGTCCCAAGGACGTGCCGACCTACACCGTCAAGAAGGCCGCGGTTCTCGGCGCCGGCATGATGGGCGCGGGCATCGCTTATGCTCAGGCGCGGGTCGGCATCGACACCGTCCTGATCGATGTGGCCCAGGCCGGCGCCGACAAGGGCAAGGCCTATTCGGAAACCCTGGTCGCCAAGGCCGTGGCCAAGGGCGCGATGAGCCAGGCCGCCGCCGACGAACTGGTCGGCCGCATCACCGCCACTACCGACTATGACGCCATCAAGGGCGCCGACCTGGTGGTCGAGGCCGTGTTCGAGGACCGCGCCCTGAAGGCCGACGTGACCAAGCGCGCCGAGGCCCAGATCGGGCCGGACGCCGTGTTCGCCTCGAACACCTCGACCCTGCCGATCACCGGCCTGTCGGAAGCCGCCGAGCGCCCGGCCAACTTCATCGGCATCCACTTCTTCTCGCCGGTCGACCGGATGGAGCTGGTCGAGATCATCGTCGGCAAGACCACCTCGCAGGAGACCCTGGCCAAGGCGCTGGACTACTGCAAGCAACTGAAGAAGGTGCCGATCGTCGTCAACGACAGTCGTGGCTTCTTCACCAGCCGCGTGTTCGACACCTACATCCGCGAAGGTTTGGAGATGCTGATCGAGGGCATCGCGCCGGCCATCATCGACAACGTCGGCCGCATGACCGGCATGCCGCGCGGCCCGCTGGAGCTGCTGGATGACGTGGCCATCGATCTGGTGGACCGGGTGGCGGGCCAGCGCCGCATCGACCTGAACCTGCCGACGCCCGTGGCGGGCGACACCGACAAATTCCTGATCGACATGGTCGGGCAGGAGCGCTGGGGCCGTAAGAACGGCAAGGGCGTCTATGACTATCCGCAAGGCGAGCCCAAGCGCCTGTGGGCCGGTCTGGCCGAGATGTATCCGGTCAAGATCTGCCAGTCTTCGCCGGAACTGGTCGAGCATCTGAAGCAGCGTCTGCTGTATCGTCAGGCCGTCGAGGCCGCGCGCTGCATGGACGAGAACGTCGTCACCGCCGCCCGCGACGCCGATGTCGGCGCCATCCTGGGCTGGGGTTTCGCGCCCTGGACGGGCGGCCCGATCAGCCTGATCGACAGCGTCGGCGTGGCCGGGTTCACTGCCGCCTGCGAGGCTCTGGCCGCGCAGTACGGCGAGCGGTTCGCGCCGCCGGCTCTGCTGAAGACCATGGCCGAGATGGGGGAGCGTTTCTATCCGGCGCCCAAGCCGCTGGCGGCCTGATCGCCTTGGCGGATACGTGAACAGGAAAGGCGGGGCGCAAGCGTCCCGCCTCTTTCATGTCGGACGAACGATCTCTGGATTTCAGAATAAAGAAAAAAGGCGGACAACCCCTCGTCCGCCTCTTCCCTCTTCGCTGACGCTGATTTCAGGTCAGGTTCAGATCCTTCAGCACCGCTTCGCGCACCGGGTTTTTCTGGATCTTGCCGGCCGCGCTGCGGGGAAGGCGGGTTTCGCTGAAGCTGACGCTCTTGGGCGTCTTGTAGCCGGCGATGCGCTGGCGGCAGAAGGCGGACAACTCCTCGAAGCTGGGCTGGGAGGCGCCGACCTTGCACACCACCACAGCGTGGACCCGCTCGCCCCAGACCGGATCGGGGATGCCGATGACGGCGCTTTCCTCGACGGCCGGGTGCCAGGACAGGGCGTTCTCGACCTCGATCGAATAGACGTTCTCGGCCCCGGACACGATCATGTCCTTCAGCCGGTCGGTGATGTAGATGTAGCCGTCCTCGTCCATCCACCCCGCGTCGCGGGTGTGCAGCCAGCCGTCGCGCATGACCTCGGCGGTTTCCTCGGGGCGGTTCCAGTATCCCATCATGACGTTGTCGCCGCGGCCGACGATCTCGCCGATCTGTCCGCGCGGGACCTCGTTTCCGGCCTCGTCGACGATGCGGATTTCAAAGCCCGGCGCCACCTTGCCGCAGGAGCGCAGGCGCGGGTGGTCGTCGGCGCACTGGTGGTTCTGGGGCGTCAGCACCGTGACGGAGGCCATTTCGGTCTGGCCGAAGCCCTGGATGAAGCCGACGTGCGGGAATTTCTCGCGCGCCAGGGCCAGGGTGGCGGCGGGCAGGGACGAGCCGCCGTAGCCCAGCATCTTCAGTTGCGACAAATCCAGTTGATCCAGCCGATCATACTTGGCCATGCGGTCGATGACGGCGGGCACGGTGAAGCAGTGCGTCACGCCGTGCTCGGCGATGGCCTCCAGCATGGTCTCGGCGTTGTAGCTGCGGCGAAAGACGTGGGTCGCCCCGGTCATGGTGGCGAACAGGATGCCGATGTCCGCCAGATGGAACATGGGCGCGGCGTGGAAATTGACCCCCGTCTCGTCGAACGGGATGGTCATCAGCAGGTTCGAGGCGATGGCGTGCAGATTGCCGTGGCTGAGCATCACCCCCTTGGGCAGGCCGGTGGTGCCGCCGGTGTAGAAAATGCCCGCCAGGTCGCCATCAGCGGCCAGGTGCTCCTCGGCCGGTTCGGACGCCCGGATCAGCCCCTCGTGCGTCAGGCGTGCGTCGTCCGCCGCGCCGTCCATGGCGATCAGGCGCCCGACCGCGCCCTCGGCCAGAAGTTGTTCGGCGACGGCGGAGAACTCCTCGCCGAAGCACAGAATCTCGACGCCCGCGTCTCTCAGCTGGAAAGCCAGTTCGGGCGTGGCCAGGCGGGTGTTCAGCGGCGTCAGCACGCCTCCGGCCCACAGCGCGGCGAAATAGGTTTCGAAATAGAGGTCGCAGTTGTGGGCCAGGATGGCGACCCGGTCGCGGGTCTTCAGACTCGCTTGATCGCGCAGACCTCCCGCCAGACGGGCGACGCGGTCGCCGACCTCGCGCCAGGTTCGGCGACGCTCGCCGTCGATGGTGGCGGTGCGGCCCGCGGCCGTGACGACGGCGCGGACGAGGCCCTGGGTGACTCGCATCGAAAGGGGTGCTCCGGTCGCCCCGAGAGGCGGAAAGAATGTCAAATCTATTGACATCTAATCCCGCCCCGCACCATGTCTGTCAACTCATGTTCAGGCGTTTTTCCGTCATCCGTCCGCTGGTTGCGCGGATGGGGCGGCGCTGGCGAGGTGTGCGATGATCGGTTTTGAATGCAGGGGCGCGGGAGCGGTGATCCGGCTGGACCAGCCCCAGCGGATGAATTCCCTGAACGAGCCGATGATCGAGGCTCTGGACGCCGCTGTGGACGCCGCCGTCGCCTCCGGCGCGCGCGCCTTGATGATCACCGGAACGGGACGGGCCTTCTGCGCCGGCGGAACCTTGTCTGAGCCTTTGCCCGAGGACGCCGGGGCGATCCTGGAGAGCCACATCAACCCCCTGTTGCTCAAGTTGGCGGATCTGCCGATGCCCGTCGTCGCGGCGGTGAACGGGCCGGCGATCGGGGCGGGGGCGTCGATCGCCCTGGCCGCCGACATGATCGTCATGTCGCGCTCGGCCTTCCTGGCCTATGCCTTCGCCCAGGTGGGGCTGGCCCCCGACGGCGGGGCCAGCTGGCTGTTGCCGCGCACCCTGGGCTGGCACCGGGCGATGAGCCTGATGATGACGGGCGAGCGCATCACGGCGGATCAGGCCGTTGACTGGGGTCTGGCCTGGAAGGCGGTTGAGCCTGAGGCGCTGGAGGGCGAGGCCGAGGCCCTGCTGGAGCGGCTGGCGGCTGGACCGACCCTGGCCTACGCTGCCCTCCGCCGCACCGCGCGCGCGGCGCTGGACCTCGATTTCGCCCGGGCCCTCGACGTCGAGCGGCAGGCGCAGGGCCAGGCGGGCCGCACCGCCGATTTCCGCGAAGGCGCCGCCGCCTTCATCGCCCGACGTCCGGCCCAGTTCACCGGCCGCTGAGGAGATCGCGATGACCCAGCCCCGCACCCTGCTGGACAAGATATACGACCGGCACCAGGTCGCCGACCTCGGCGGCGGCGACATGCTGATGTATGTCGACTTCCATCTGGTCCACGAAGTCACCAGCCCCCAGGCCTTCGAGGGCCTGCGTCAGCGCGGCATCGGCGTTCATGCGCCATACCAAACCCTGACCATGGCCGACCACAATGTTCCGACCCTGAACCGGGCTGCCGGAATCCTCGATCCCGAAAGCCGGGCGCAGATCGAGCAGTTGCAGACCAACGCCGCCGAGTTCGGCCTGCCGTGGATTCCGTTGGATAGCATCGACCAGGGCATCGTCCACGTTGTCGGGCCGGAACAGGGGCTGACCCTGCCGGGCATGACCATCGTCTGCGGCGACAGCCACACCGCCACCCACGGAGCCTTCGGCGCCCTGGCCTTCGGCATCGGCACCTCCGAGGTCGAACATGTTCTGGCGACCCAGACCCTGGTGCAGAAGCGCGCCAGATCGATGCTGATCGAGGTGGAGGGGGCGCTCGGTTTCGGGGTCACGTCCAAGGATCTGGTTCTGGCGATCATCGGCCGGATCGGCGCCAATGGGGCGACCGGCTTCATCATCGAATACGCCGGTCAGGCCATCCGCGACCTGGACATGGCGGGGCGGATGACTGTCTGCAACATGTCGATCGAGGCGGGCGCCCGCGCCGGCCTGATCGCCCCGGACGAGACGACCTTCGCCTGGCTGAAAGGCCGCCCCCATGCGCCGCGAGGCGCGGCCTTCGAGGCGGCGGTCGCCGACTGGCGTACCCTGGCCAGCGATCCGGGCGCGACCTACGACCAGGTGGTGCGCATCGACGCCGCCGCCGTCGAGCCGATGGTCACATGGGGCAGCAGTCCCGAGGCGGTGACGACCATTGGCGGCCGGACCCCCGACCTGAGCGCCCTGAGCGACGTCGGGCGGCGCGCCCAGGTCGAACAGATGCTGGCCTATATGGGGCTGTCGCCGGATCAGCCTCTGGACGGCCTGCCCGTCGACACCGTCTTCATCGGCAGCTGCACCAACGGCCGGCTTGAGGATCTGCGCGCCGCCGCCGCCGTCGCGCGCGGCCGTCGTGTGGCCGAGGGCGTGCGCGCCCTGGTCGTGCCGGGCTCCGGTCACGTCAAGGCGGCGGCCGAGGCCGAGGGGCTGGATCGGGTGTTCATCGATGCAGGTTTCGAGTGGCGCGAACCGGGTTGCTCCATGTGCCTGGGCATGAACCCCGACAGGCTGTCGCCGGGCGAGCGTTGCGCCTCGACCTCCAACCGCAATTTCGAGGGCCGTCAGGGACCGGGCGGCCGCACCCATCTGGTGTCGCCGTCGATGGCCGCCGCTGCGGCTGTGGCGGGACGGCTGGTCGATGTCCGGAGCCTGGTCTGATGCAGCCTTTCGTCACCCTGGACGCCGTCGCGGCGGCCCTGCCCATCGCCAATATCGACACCGATAAACTGGTCCCCGGCCGCTTTCTGAAGGGCGTGACGCGGGCCGGGCTGGGGCGCATCCTGCTGCATCCCTTGCGGTTCGAAGCGGATGATCGGCCGCGTTCGGACTTCGTTCTGAATCAGTCGCCGTGGGACCGGGCGGGGGTGTTGATCGCGCTGGATAATTTCGGCTGCGGCTCCAGCCGCGAGCACGCGCCCTGGGCCTTGGCGGATTTCGGCATCCGCTGCGTCATCGCCCCCAGCTTCGCCGACATCTTCCGCAACAACTGCCTGAAGAACGGCATTCTGCCGCTGATCCTGCCGGAGGCCGACTGCCTGGCGCTGATGGACCTGGCGCGCCATCCGACGACGGCGCTTTTCAGCATCAGCCTGCCGGATCAGACGGTGACGGCGGGCGTGCGAGTCTGGTCGTTCGACATCGGCGCGGCCGACAAGGTCAAGCTGCTGGAAGGCAAGGACGAGATCGATGTCGCCCTGGCGCGGATGGCTGAGATCGAGCGCTTTGAGGCGCGCATCGGCTATGCGGCGCCGCATCTGGGCGCTGTCTAGAACTATCCGTCGGACCGGCGCTGCGTGTCAGACGCCGAGCCAGCGTTGCAGGACGTCCGCCGTGTCCTGACCGACCTCCAGCGGGGCGGGGCGGCGCACGGAGCCCGGCGTGGCCGACAGCTTGGGGAAGACGCCCTGCATCGGCACCTTGCCCAGGACGGGGTCCTCGACCTCGATGATGGTTTCGCGAGCCGCGAAATGCGGATCGGCCATCATGTCCTCGGCGTCGAAGACGCGGCCGGCCGGAACGGCGTGTTCGATCATCAGGTCTTCCAGGGCCTGCACCGTCAGGGTCGCGGTCCATTCGCCGATCAGCGCGTCCAACTCGCTCTGATGCTCGCCGCGCGCCAGATGGGTGGCGTAGCGGGCATCGGTCGCCAGTTCAGGGCGGCCCATGGCGTCGCACAGGCGGGCGAAGACCGCGTCCTGATTGGCGCCGATCAGATATTCGCCGTCGGCGCAGGGATAGACGTTTGACGGCGCGATCTTGGGCAGGACCGAGCCGGTGCGGCCGCGCTTGTGGCCGTTGATCGCATATTCGGGGATCAGGCTTTCCATGACCTGCAGCACGCTTTCATACAGGGAACTGTCGACCACCTGACCCTGGCCGGTGCGCTCGCGGTGCTGCAGCGCCGCCAGGGCGCCCATGCAGCCGTAGGTGGCGGCCAGAGTGTCGCCGATCGACACCCCCATGCGCGACGGGGCGCGATCCGGTTCGCCGACGATGCCGCGCCAGCCGCCCATGGCCTCGCCGATGCCGCCGAAGCCGGCGCGCGAGGAATAGGGACCAGACTGGCCATAGCCGGAGACCCGCACCACGATCAGACGCGGGTTGGCCTCCATCAGATCGGCCGGGGCCAGGCCCCATTTCTCCAGCGTGCCGGGGCGGAAGTTCTCGATCAGGATATCGGCCTGGGCGATCAGATCGCGCGCCGTCTGCTGGCCCTCGGCCGCACGCAGGTCGACCGCGACGGAGTATTTGTTGCGCGCGATGACGCGCCACCAGGTCGGCGTCTCCCCCTGGCCCCAGTGCCGCATCGGGTCGCCGACGCCCGGCGCTTCCAGCTTGATCACCTCGGCGCCCATGTCGCCCAGCAACTGGCCGCAGAAGGGACCGGCGATCAGTTGGCCCATCTCGACGACCTTCAGCCCGTGCAGAGGGCCGTTCACCGGTTGGCTGGTCACGAGGGCATTCTCCATAACGTCAATTAATCTTACAATCACTGGCGAGGTGACGGTCGAAAGTCAACGGCGGCTTCAGGGCTTGTGATCGCCAAATAAATTGACAAAACTCTTCGCCAGATCAGCGAGAGATCAGCTGCAGCCGACGCATCGGGAGACATCATGCTGCTTCATATCGTGGCCAGCCCGAAGGGGGAAAGGTCGGCGTCGCGGTCGCTGGCGGATCGCTTCATCGCGACCTGGCGGGAACAGAACCCGGACGAACAGATCGACACCCTGGCCCTGTTCGAGGAAGACCTGCCGCGGTTCGAGGCCGAGCACGCCTTCCGCAAGTTCGCGCCCATCTTCGGCGAGGCGGTCTCGCCCGAGGCCGATGACGCCTGGCGCATCGTCACCGACGCCGTGGCGCGGCTGGATCGCGCCGACCGCATCCTGCTGTCCTGCCCCATGTGGAATTACAGCATCCCCTGGGCGTTGAAGCTCTATCTCGACATCATCGTCCAGCCGCGCGTGACTTTTGGCTACAACGTCGAGGAGATGCGCCACGTCGGCCTGCTGCGTAACCGGCCCATGCAGATGATCCTGACGCGATCGTCGACGATGGCCGGCGACTATGTCGATTTCCAGCTGCCCTATCTGAAGCACATCTTCGAGACCATCGGCATCCGCGACATCCGCGCCCTGGTCGTTCCCGCGACGACCCGGCCGGGGGCGGAGGCGCGCGAAGCCTATGTCCGCAGCTTCGACGCTCAGGCGGATGCGGCGGCGCGGATTTTCTGACCGCCGCCATCGCGCAGCCCTGGGGAGGGAGCCGCATGATCGAGACGATCCAGACCGAGACAGTTCAGGGGCGAGCGCCGCCCCATTTCGACACCCTGGACCAGATGCTGACGCATCACGCGGCGGCGCGTCCCGACCGCATCGCCCTGAGCTTCGAGGGGCGGGACCAGACCTTTGCCGAACTGGAGCACCGCGCCGGCGCTGTGGCGGCGGGCCTGTTCGCCTGGGGGCTGAAGGCCGGCGACCGCATCGCCTGGCTGGCCCGCAACAGCGACCGCTTCTACGAGATTTTGCTGGGCGCGGCGCGGCTGGGCGTGGTCATGACGCCGATCGGTTGGCGGCTCAGCCCTGACGAGGTGGGCTTCATTCTGCGCCACGCCGGCGTGCAGGCGGTCTTCGTCGGGCCGGAGGAGGCGGCGCTGCTGGACGCGGCCCTGGCCTCGGCGCCCGACGTTCGCCATGTCGTCGCCGTCGAAGGCGGTGCGCCGGGCCGCGTGACCTATGATCTGTGGCGCGACGGGGCGGGCGACCTGACCGGTGGGGAAGCGGTCGATGAGGCGGCGGCGGTGCTTCAGGTCTATACCTCAGGCACGACCGGGCGGCCCAAAGGCGTGCTGATCAGCCATCGCAACATCCTGGCCCAGCGCCGGATCAACGCCGAGGCGGGCGCGGCCTGGGACATCTTCACCCCCGACGACGTCAACCTGGCGGCCATGCCGGTGGGCCACGTCGGCGGGGCGGTCGGGCCGCTGAACGCCATGGTCTGGGGCGCGCGCAACGCCATTCTGAAAGAGTTCGATCCCGCCGCCCTGCTGCGCGACATCGAGCAGCAGCAGGCGACGATCTTGTTCGTCGTGCCCGCCGCCCTGCAGATCCTGCTGAACGACCCCCGCGTGCACGAGGTCGATTTCTCGCGCGTGCGCCAGATCATCTACGGCGCCTCGCCCATCCCCGCGCCGCTGCTGCGCGAGGCCGTCCGCGTCATCGGCTGCGACTTCATGCAGGTTTATGGGCTGACCGAGACGACGGGCGCCGTGGTCGGCCTGACGCCGGCGGACCACGCCGATCCTGACCATCCGCGCCTGGCCTCCACTGGGCGGGCCTTTCCTGGCGTCGAACTGGCCATCCTGTCGCCGGAGGGCGAGCGTCTGGCGCCGGGCGAGACGGGCGAGATCGCCATTCGCGCGGCGGGGACCATGCTGGGCTATTGGCGCGGCGAGGACGAAACGAGGGCGACGCTGGACGCCGACGGCTGGTTCCGCAGCGGCGACGCGGGCTGCCTGGACGCCGAGGGCTATCTCTATATTCGCGACCGCATCAAGGACATGATCGTGACCGGCGGCGAGAACGTCTATGCCGCTGAGGTCGAGCGCGCCTTGCTCGAGCATCCGGCCGTGGCCGAGGCCGCCGTGATCGGCGTGCCCGACGACCGCTGGGGCGAGGCGGTCAAGGCGCTGGTGGTGCTGCGCCCCGGCCAGACGACCAGCGAAGACGCCTTGCGCGACGCCTGCCGCCAAACCCTCGCCGGCTTCAAGGTCCCGCGCTCGGTCGAGGTCGTCGCGACCCTGCCGCGCAACGCCACGGGCAAGGTCCTGAAACACATCCTGCGCCAGCCCTACTGGGTCGGGCGCGCGCGCAACGTCAACTGAGCAGTTCCATGCATCCCAGCCACTTCGCCGCCGTCACCCCGGACAAGCCCGCCCTGATCATGGCCCGGACGGGCGCGGTCACGACCTTCCGCGAACTGGAAGAGGCGTCCAACCGGGCGGCCCACCTGCTGCGGTCCCTCGGCCTGAAGCCTGGCGACGCCGTCGCCGTGTGCCTGAACAATACGCCGGACTATTTCACCCTGGCCTGGGCGGCGCAGCGGTCGGGGCTGTACTTCGTCGCCCTGTCGTCGCGGCTGACGCTGGCCGAGGTCGACTACATTGCCCGAGACTGCGGGGCCAAGGTGCTGATCGCCGGCGCGGATCTGCCCCACACGGCGGCGCTGCCAGCGGGGCTGTCGGATCTGATGCTGTTCTCGCTGGGCGGCGCCGTGCCCGGTTATTGCGTCTGGGAGGACGCGGTCGCGGATCACCCCGCGACCCGCATCGCCGATGAAGTGGCGGGCGGCGAGATGCTCTATTCCTCCGGCACCACGGGGCGGCCCAAGGGCATCCGGCCGGAACTGCCCGCCGACGGCGACATCACCGCCATGCCCATGACGACCGTGGTGGCCAGGACCCGGTTCGGCGTGGACGAGGCCAGCGTCTATCTGTGCCCGGCGCCCCTGTATCACGCCGCGCCGCTGCGTTGGTCGATGGGAGTGCAGCACCTGGGCGGCACGGTGGTGCTGATGGATAGGTTCGACGCTGAACTGGCCCTGGCGGCCATCGATCGCTACGGCGTGACCCATAGCCAATGGGTGCCGACCCACTTCATCCGCATTCTGAAACTGCCGGATGAGGTGCGCGCGAAATATGACGTCTCGACGCTGAAACTGGCCATCCACGCCTCGGCCCCGTGCCCCGTGCCGGTCAAGCAGGCGATGATCGACTGGTTCGGCCCGATCCTGGTGGAATACTACGCCGGGACCGAAGGCAACGGCATGACCATCATCAACTCGCATGAGTGGCTGAAGAAGCCCGGCTCGGTGGGCAAGGCGAACTTCTGCGTCGTCCATATCTGCGACGACGAGGGGAATGAACTGCCGCCCGGCGAGGTCGGCAATATCTATTTCGAGGGCGACCACCCGTTCGAATACCACAACGATCCGGACAAGACGGCCACCGCCTATGACGCGCGCGGATGGACGACCCTGGGCGATGTCGGGCGGCTGGACGAGGACGGCTATCTGTTCCTGACCGACCGCAAGAGCTTCATGATCATCTCGGGCGGGGTGAACATCTATCCGCAAGAGATCGAGAACCTGCTGATCCAGCACCCCAGGGTGGCCGACGCCGCCGTGATCGGCGCGCCTTGTCCCGAGATGGGCGAGCGGGTGGTGGCGGTGATCCAGCCGGCCGACTGGGCGGACGCCACGCCTGAGTTCGCCGCCGAGCTGTCGGCCTGGGCGCGCCAGTCGCTGTCGGGGATCAAGCTGCCGCGCCAGTTCGACTTCATGCGCGAACTGCCCCGTCATGACACGGGCAAGCTCTACAAACGCTTGATCCGGGACGAATACTGGAAGGGCGCGACGTCAGGCTGACGGGCGGCGCCGTCCTCTCCCTAAACTCACGGAGGCTGGTCTTGATCGACCTGCACGGATGCGACACGCCCAACGGGCACAAGGTGGCGATCATGCTCGCCGAGACGGGGCTGGAGCACCGCGTCGTCCAGTACAACCTGTTCGAAGGACGGCACCTGACTTCCGAGTTCGGCGCCATCAACCCCAACCGTCGCCTGCCGGCCCTTGTGGATCACATGCCGATCGGAGGCGGCGAGCCGCTGGCCCTGTTCGAGTCGGGCGCCATTCTTCTGTATCTCGCCGAGAAGTCCGGGCGGTTTCTGCCTGACGCGCCGCGTCTGCGGCATACGGCGGTCACCTGGTTGATGTGGCAGATGGCCAGCCTGGGGCCGCAGCATGGCCAGGCGCATCACTTCCTGCGCTATTGCCCCGAGCCCGACGACTATCCGGTCCAGCGTTATACGCGCGAGGCGCGACGCCTGTTCGACGTGCTGGAGACCCGGCTGTCGCAGGCGGACTATCTGGCCGAGGAATATTCGATCGCCGACATGGCCTGCTGGCCCTGGGTGCGCGCCAGCCGCGCCATCGACATGGACATCGCCGAATGGCCGATGCTCAAGGCGTGGTTGGACCAGGTCGGCGCCCGTGACGCCGTGAAGACCGCGGGCGCGGTCGCCGCCGATCATCCCGCCGCGGCGCGTCACATGACGCTGACGGCCGAGCAGTGGTCCGTGTTGTTCGGCGACAGGATGTTGTCGGCGGTGCGTGAAGACTCCGCCATGTCTTGAACCGGTTCCCGGCGCTTGAAGACGAAACCCCCGCCGGAACGACCCAGCGAGGGTTTTTCATCGACCGGATAGGCCGGAACGTCAGACCGCCTCCGCCTCGGCGCGGTCGTTGTCCTGTACGGCGGCGATGATGGCCTTGCGGGCGAGCAGCAGCAGGCAGATCCCGATCGTCAGCGACAGGGCCGTCACCAGGGCCAGGGCCTTGCCCAGGCTGGTCGGCCCGTCGAACAGGTGCTCGCTGACGAAGCCGGTGAGCAGCGGGCCCAGACCCATGCCGGCCATGTTGGCCACCAGCAGATAGATGGCGGTCATTCGCCCGCGCATGGTGGCGGGCGTCAGGATCTGCAGCGTACCGGCCTGCAGCCCGCCGATGGTCGAGACCGTGGCCATGCCGGCCGCGGCCAGGATCAGGGCGACGGTCGTGTCGCCGACCAGATAGGCCCCCATCATCAACGGGAACTGAATCATGGCCGCCGCTAGGACCACCCGCACCGGGGCGTCGACGTGGCCGCGCTTGGCTAGGCGGTCGGACAGAAGGCCGCCGACCGCCAGGCCGATGGTGCCGAACAGGCCGATGATGACGCCGAAGGCCAGGCCGAGTTGGGCCGGGCTCATGCCATGGGCGCGGGCGAAATGGACGGGCGCCCACAACATGGCGCCATAGGCGGCGATGACGATGATGGAGTAGCCGATGACCACCGCGCCGAAAGCGACCTTGTGCCTCATCGCCAGGGCCCAAAGGGCGCTCAGCGGCGGAGCCTTGGCGGCGCCCTGACGGCGCGGCGCCTCCCGCACGGTCAGCAGCATGACGACGGCGAGGGGAACGCCCAGCAGGCCCACGGCGACGAAGGCCAGGCGCCAGCCTGTCAGTTCGCCCCAGGGCATGGGGATGACCGTGGCCATCGCCCAGGCGACCAGCACGCCCCCGAACAGCATGGCCGTGCCTCCGCCCAGCGAGACCCCCATGTTGTAGAGGCTGACGGCGAAGCCCAGCTTTCGCTTCTCGAAACGGTCGGCGATGGTGGAATAGGCGGCGGGAGACAGGGTCGCTTCGCCGATGCCGACCATAGCGCGGGCGGCCAGAAGGCTGAGAAAGCCGCCGGCGAAGCCGCTGAGGGCGGTGGCCGCGCTCCAGCCCAGGACGCCGCCGACCATCAAGTTCCGACGGTTGCCGTTGTCGGCGATCGAGCCGAACGGCACGCCCATGATCGAATACAACAGCACGAAGCCGAAGCCGACCAGCAGGCCGACCTGGGTGTCGCCCAGGCCCAGTTCGCTGCGGATCGGGTCGATCATCAGGCTGATCAGCACCCGGTCCATGAAGGACAGCATATAGGCGACCATCAGCACGAGGACGACGTAGATGGCGTAACGCGGACGCGCGGGCACGGCGGGCGACGCGGCGGAAGGGGGCGGGGCGGTGGTCATCCGCGAACTCCTGGATACTGGGGCGGGAAGGGGGGCGGGCGCATCAGGCGGCGGCCGCGTCGGCCTGGGCGCGCCAGGCGATAAGCGGGGCTGAGTCGAAATACTCCTGCAGCCGGATGATGCGGTCGTCTTGAATCTGGCAGACCAGAACGGCGGGCAGGATGAGAACCGGTCCCGCCTTGTGCGTGGCGTGCAGCACGTGCTGCTGCACGTAACCGCCTGGGCGGTTCGGGCCGTCGGGCAGGATGCGGACGCGGCGGTCCTCATAACGACGCTCTGAAGTCTTGGCGGCGAAGGCGGCGAGGACGGCCAGATTGGCCTCGCGGTTCACAGCGACGCCTGCAGTGTTCAGCCAGACTTCGGCTTCGGAATGATAGCAGGCCTTCACCGCCTCGATATCGCCGGCCTGGATGGCCGCGATGAAACGATCGGCCAGGGCGAAGATGCGGTCATCGTCGGGTGCGGTCATCGGGATCGGCTCCAGGTCAGACGATGGGGTTGTTGATGGGCAGGCCGAAATGGCGTCGGCCGACCTGTTCGCGGGCGATGTCCCAGTCCCAGAAGGCGTGGGACGTGACGGTCGCGAGATCTCTCCAGAAGCGCTGGATCGGCTGGTCGTGGTGATAGTTGGACGAGCCGGCGGCGGCCATCATCGCCTGTATGACCTCGCGGCCGGTGCGCGCCAGATAGGCGGCCGATCCCTTCAGGGCGATGCGGTCCTCGGTGGTGAATCCACTCTGTACCAGGGCCTCGGTGCGGTCGATGTGGGCGCGGCCCAGAACATCCACTGCGCGCGTCGCGATCTGCATCTCGCCCATGACGATGTGGGCGTGCTGCTGATCCTTGACCACGTCGCCCGAGAAGTTGCGCACGCGCCGGTCGACGATGGCTTCAAAGGCGCTCAGAGCGCCTTTCAGCCCGCCGGTCAGCACCGGAACGATCGTCGTGTAGGACATGGGCACCAGGGGGATGGCGTACAGCGGGTTGTCGTAAAGCGCCGTGCCCTCCGTCGCCCCCTTGCGCAGGGCGACGCCGTCGATGGAGCGGTGGTCGGGCACGAAGACGTTTTCGGCGACGATGTCGTTGGAGCCCGTTCCGGCCATGCCCGTGAAGCGCCAGGTGTCCACGACGGCGATGTCCGCGACCGGCATGACGAAGCTGCGCGGCGTCTTCTCGTGCGTCATGCCCGAGACCATGACCCAGTCGGCGTGCATCACGCCCGAGCCCCAGGGCGCGCGGCCGGAGATGATCCAACCGCCCTTGACGGGTTCGGCCTTCATGGTCGGAGCGGTGGCGGCCGGCAGCAGGACGAAGCCGCGCGGACTGAACAGCTCATCCTGCGCCTGGGGCGTCAGCTTGGCGGCGTAAAGGTTGTGGCCGATGTAGAAGGAGGCGATCCAGGCGGTTGAGATGCAGCCCTGCGCCAGGACGTCGACGACTTCATAGACCGTCTTCAGATCGGATTCGGCGCCGCCCCAACGCTTGGGGACCAGCATCTGCACGATGCCTGCATCGATTAGGTCGCGAATGGTGTCGTCGTGCGGACGGCGCAGGACCTCGGTCTCGGCCGCGCGGGCCTTGAGCGTGGGCAGCAGATCGTGCGCCCGTCCGATCAGTTCGGAGGAGGAAGTCATGGCGGCTCGAAGGACGTAGTTGAGGCCGAAGGGGCCGACGCCTTGGCGACGTCGGCCCCCGATGATCAGAACGTCAGGCTGAGATCGACGCCGATCTCGCGCGGCGGCTGATAGACTCGCGAGGCCAGCAGGTTGCCGACGCCGAAGGTGTTGTTGATCACCAGTTCGTCCGTCAGGTTCTTGCCCCACAGGCTGACGCGCCAGCGGCCGTCCGGCAGTTCCAGCGACAGGCTGCCGTCCACCACGGTGTTCGACTGACGCATGGTCAGGTCAGTGGTGGCGTTCAGGGTGCTGAAGCTGGTGTACATGTCGGTCATGTGCCGCACGCTGGCCTGAGCCGTGACCCGGCCGAAGTCGAAGTCGTCCTTGTAGTTGAAGGTGACGCTGTTGCTCCATTTGGGAGCGTAGGGCATCGGCAGATAGGTGCGGTCGATGACGCCCAGACCGTCGCCCAGATCGGCCATGAACTCATCATAGCTGGCGTCCAGATAGCCGACGCTGGCCGAGATGGTGAAGACGTTGGTCAGCAGCGCCGTGGCCTCGGCCTCGAAGCCCGAGATGGTGGCCGCGCCCACGTTGGCGACCAGCGTCTGGTTGATCAGCGTGCCGGGGATCAACTGCTGCACGCTTTGCTGCATGTCCTGATAGTCGCTGGTGAAGACGGCGGCGTTCAGGCGCAGACGGCGGTCGAACAGGTCGCTCTTCACGCCGACTTCGTAGGAGTCGACCGTTTCGGAGTCATAGGGACCGACGGCCAGGAAGGACCCGGCGCGACCGTTGAATCCCCCTGCGCGGAAGCCGCGCGAGTACTGGGCGTAGGTCATCAGCGTGTCCGACCACTTGTAGCTGACGCCGACCTTGGGCGAGAAGTCGTCGAAGCTGGCTTCGAACGTCTCCGCGTTCGGATAGAACAGCGGCTGGGTGGTGAAGGTCTTCTCTTCCTTGCTGTAGCGGCCGCCGGCCGTCACGGTCAGGCCGGGCAGAACCTCATAGTCGGCCTGGCCGAACACCGCCCAGGAATCGGCCTTCTGCTGGGTGTAGATGGTCGATCCGGCGGTCGGCGAACCGAACACCGTGCCGAACTGACCCGTGGCGATGTCGTATTCCTGGGTCATGTAATAGGCGCCGACCACATAGGTCAGGGGACCGTCGGTGTTGGACGCGAGGCGCAGTTCCTGGCTGAACTGGTCGTGCGTCTCGTCACGGTGGACGGTCATGAACGGCGTAGGCGTGCCGTCGAAGTCGCTCAGCACCTCGGTGTCGGTCTTGCGGTAGCCGGTGATTGAGGTCAGCTTGACCGGGCCGAGATCCCAATTGGCGTTCAGGGTGACGCCCAGGGCCTCCAGGTCCGAGAAGATGTCGTCGCCGACGTGGCTGAGGAAGGGATCGCCGTCCGTATCGGCCGGCTCGCCGAACCCCGGCAGGACCATGGACGGCAGACTGGCGTTCTCGAACGCCGTGCCGGTGCCCTTGTCCTTGGTGTAGTCGACAATCAGGGTGGCGTCGAAACTCGCCGTCGGGGTCCACAACAGGGCGCCGCGCATCGAGGTGACGTCCTGGGCGCCCATGTCGCGGCCGTCGTAATTCTTGATGTAGCCGTCGTAGGTCTTGGTCAGGAACGAGAATTTCCCGGCCAGCCTGTCCTCGACCAGGGCGCCTTCCACGCCGGCGCGCAGTTCCTGGCGGCCGTTGGAGCCGAACGTCGCTTGGGCGCGGGCGCCGAAGTCGAAGGAGGGGCGTCGCGACTGGACGCTGACCACGCCGCCGATTGTGTTGCGGCCGTACAGGGTTCCCTGCGGCCCGCGCAGTATGGTCACGCCGCCGATGTCGAAGAAGTCCTGCACCGCGCCGACGTTGCGCGACAGATAGACGCCGTCCAACTCCACGCCGACCGACGGCTCGAAGCTGGATTCGACGTCGGCGTAGCCGAGGCCGCGGATGTAGAAGGCGCTGGCGAAGGGATAGGCGCCGACCGGGGCCAGGACCACGTTGGGCACCTTGCCGTCCAGGTTCAGCAGGCTCTCGACCTTGCCGTCCTCAAGCGATTCCATGCTGAAGGCGCTGACCGCCAGGGGCACGTCCTGCAGCCGCTGTTCTCGGCGCTGAGCCGTGACGACGATGTCGGCGACGGCGGCGGCCTGGGGTTCGGAGGCCGGGGCCTCCTGCGCCATGACAGGCGATGCGCCGACGATGGCCAGGGCCGCGCCGCACTTGAGCCAGTGTGAGAATTTCATCCTATCCCTCCGTTGTTCTCGTTCTGAATGCGAGATGAGGGGATTGGCGCAGTAGTTGGATATTTTGTCAAACTATCTGACGAGATAGGGTAGTTAATTTGACGTTCTCAGCGACGACCTACATTGAGGCTAGCCTCGTCCGAGGCCGTTCGTTTGATTGATAATCATCAACCTGTCCCGTATGTGCGCGGTCGTTGCCTTTCTGTGAGGAGGAGGCATTGGAACCCCTGAGGCGCTTCTGGAAATGGCCCTTAGGCGCAAACGTGGACAAAGGCGGCAGGCGAATAGCCGGACCTGACTCAAAGCGGCAGCTTGGAACGTCCGCTCTTCGGTCAACCCAAGCAACCGCGGTGGCAGGATGGCGCCGGGCTTGTACGACCGTGAAGGCAAAAGGGGTCGTCGCTCTCGCCCAGACGCTTGGGCTCGAATGTGATTTCCTAGGCTCAGGCCTCAGAGTCAGAAGAGCACATAGCAGCGAAGCTATCGCCGATAGGAAGGCGGTTGGGCAGCGATCATAGCGGGTAGCCAAGCGTCGCCATTCCTTCTGAGCCAGGTCCGGAGCAGAGCTCGGCTACGATAAGTGGCGCGGTACCGCCGCTCGGCTATGACTTGCCCACGGATCAAACGACGCGGGCCCTGGTGGTCAATGATGAGCAGGCGGAGCAGGTCCGCACCCTCTATCGGCTTTATCTGGAACTCGGTTCTGTAGCCGGCCTGGCTGAGCGACTGAACGCGCAAGGGTGGCGGACCAGGGTGCGTGTGAGCCGCAAGGGAAATCGGTCAGGGGGTGTCCCTTATCCACTATGAGGCCCCGGCCTCTGACCGCCTCGACGTCGAAATGACGGCTTTCCTGCATTGGTTTGAGAGTGCGTCGCCCGACCCCGTGCTGAAGGCCGGCGTTCGTCACCAACCACCCCTTCGACGACGGCAATGGTCGTATCGCCCGCGCCATCGCGGACCTCGCCCTGGCTCGCGCTGAAGGCACCACCCAGCGGTTCTACAGCATGTCCGGCCCAGATCCGTGCGGAACGGAAAGCCTACTACGAGATGCTAGAAGCGACCCAGAAGGGCGACCTGGATATCACCGACTGGTTGCTATGGTTCATCGCCTGCCTCGACCGCGCCGAGACGAGCCTGGCCAGCGTCTTGCGCAAGGCGCGCTTCTGGGAGGCCTTGGTTGATCATCCGCTGAACGAACGCCAGAGGAAGGTGCTGAACCGCCTACTCGACGGCTTTGAGGGCAAACTGACCAACGCCAAATGGGCGGCGCTGGCGAAGACTTCGTCTGACACCGCATTGCGGGACATCAGTGACCTGATGCAACGAGGAATTCTAGAGAGGGATGCCGTGGGCGGACGGAGTACGAGCTATTGCCTCGCTGGCAGCAATCTCTCGACTTTGAGGAGGCGCAAAGACCGCTCGTGACTCTAGGCGGTCTTTCGGAACGTCCGCCTTCCGGCTCCGATGGGTGTCGTATCGCCGGGAGCGCTCAGGCGGCCACTGCCAGGTTGGGTGTGTAAGTCTTGGGATCCCAAATACTGGTGGTCATCCCGTCGCCGGTCCGGCCCAGTTCAACTGTGATCAACCGATCATCAAGATAGGCGGGAATCAGCTCTAACGCGAGATAGTCGAACAGCGACCTCTCGTGGACGGCGACGACAATCTGGCGGTGCTTTTGACGGGCGAGTGTACGAAGCAGAGCGGCAAACTGGGCGATGTGCACCTCGTCCATGCTTTGGACGGGGTCGTCGATAATGAGACAGGGCAGAACCGGCTTCACCGAGAGATGGAGGGCGAGAAACAGGGTGAGGGCGGCAGTGTTGAGGTTGCCCGCGCTCAGCATTGCACGAGGGTTTCCGCCCTTGCCGCCCGCCCGATCGAGCGTCTCAAGCACGGCCTCGACCGGTCCCGTCGACCATGACGCAAGGCGAAAGCTGGAACGAAGGGTTCCTCGGGCGCGAGACGGATGAAAAGCTCGCGCCAGACGGCGTTCAAGTCGTCGTTGAAGATCTGCCGCACAATGTCGGTCCGAGCTTCAGTGGCCGATCGGACCAGATCTTTCGCGGCCTCGATAGTCTTGTCAGCCGTGGCCTTGGCGTCTGCCAGCCTGTCCCGCTTCTCGATGGTCGCCTCGATTTGCGCGTCTACCTCCATGATCTCCTGAGCGCTGGAACTTCTCGATTTCCGCCTTGGACAGGCCAAAGCCAAGCAGCACCAGCGCGGCTCGGCTGTAGTAGTCCAGCCGGTTGCCGAAGCCGTTCAGGCCGCCGTTGATGCGCCTGGTGATGATCTCGATATTGTTGTCATCGGCGAAGGAGTTGAGGCTCTTGCCCGTGGGGTTGCCGCTGTCCCAATACCAGATCGGCCCGAGCCCTTCCCATGGGACGGTGTTTACCTTGTCGGGTGCCTTCACGAAGTCCGGGGCGGACGGGTCGAGCTTCTATGCCCACTTCGTGAAGGGGGCATAGTTTGCCTTGCCGGTGATCTGCATGCCGGATCGCCCCATATAGAGCTTCCCGTCGCCGTCCTTTGCCTTGGTGTTCCCCAGATCAGTGCGTGTGTCGTAGCGCTTCTGGGCCGGCGTGTTGCCCCAGATTTCCTTGTCGTATCGGAACGAGCCGGATTCGTGCAGGACCTGGGCGAGGAAGTGGGCGAGCCGGTGCGGCTTATCCAGGCCGACCTTGGGGCCGAACGTGTTCAGGGCGACGAGAACAGAGTTCAGGTTAGCAGCATTCGGTTTGCAACGGGCCATCGCCCGCAGCTGGGCTGCAGTGATCATGATCGTCTCCGATGTTGGATGGTTAGGAGCGGCCTTCAGCCCTCATGCAGGCGAAGGGCGAACAACAAAAAGCCCGCTCGAAAGCGGGCTGGAAATAGATTAAAGTCGATGATCTGGCGATCAGGCCGAAACCTGATAATGATCAGGCCACTTGTTCGCAACTGCATCTCTCATGAACTGCAGATGCGGTTGTGCTTCCATATAGCGGATAGATCTCTTGATCCGCTCTGACCCGTGCTTAGCCGCGAAGGCCTTCATCCCCGCATGCATAAAATTGGTGCGATCTGAGGACGTGTAACTTTTCGACTTCGCGTGGAAGATGAACACGTCAACGGCAACCGCGAGGAGGAAGCCGGCGTCTTCCGCTCGGAAGCAAAAGTCGTTCTCCTCCCCGTATCCTCGGGGGAAAGACAATTCATCAAAATAGCCGATTTCAGCCAGAAGCGAATCCCTCACCGTCAAGCAGAAGCCGTGAACTAAGGGTACAAACGGGATCGGAACACTAGCACCAACCTCTCTGACAAATGAACCAAATTCCTCGACCGACACGCCTTCCGGTAGACTATTGATCGCGGTTTGGTCCTTAGTACTTTTCACGAACGGGACCGATTGCGTACTAGCGGCGTTCGATAGAGGGCCAACAACCCCCACATATTCACTGGTCGCGAACACAGCCTGAATGCGCTCTTCCCATCCGTCGGTGACGATCGTATCAGAATTCAACAGAGTCCTGTATTTCGCTGTGCTGCTTTTCAAGCCTAAATTCGCCGCCTTCGTATAGAAGGATTGCTCTTCGGTTCTTATAACCGTGATATAAGGGAAGCGCTCCCTATACGAAGAGAGCATCTTCTCCATTTTCTTATCGGACTGGTCATCGACAAGAATTAGCCTTTGCAGGAGGTCCGGATTCCAGTTCTTAGTCAAGCTAAGGAGGCAATCCTCAACGTCTTTATGTCCATTGTGAATGCATACAACAACGTCATGCATGGTATGCGCTCCCAAAGAAGTCGAGCGCAAATTTTCTATCCTGTACCGAATGCGAAAATATCATGAAATCATCGTGATCTCTGGCAGATCGCCCGTCTGAAATAAGTGGCGTAACCTTGACCCCAGATTGCCTCAGGGCGCAATTAACGCTCAGCTGATCCCGATGGGTGTATTTATTGATTTCTGCCCACCATGCACCCATGAACCGCGCCACCCTCGGCTCTCCAGGTTTGCAAATAAAAAAGTTGGTTTCTAGAAGCCGGGACTTCAACAGGGCTTCCCCCATTTCTAGATACGTTTCGATCTGTCTTTCGGCAACGGAAATATCGGGGAGTCGACCCTTCCCGATAAGCTCCTCTGCCTCCTCCACGAAGTTGTCGCGGAGGGGGTGAAGTATGAAGGAACAATCCGATCCAGACATCTCCAGTTCATCGATGTACCGATAAATGTCACCCAGGAAGTGTACGTTAGAATCGCACCAGATCGCATAATCGTACTCAGCAAAATACAAATGAGGGTGCGTCTTTACGAAGCGCGCAGTCCTGACGGGTATATCGCTAATGTACTGACATTTTACTGTCTTGTATCCCTCCGGGGCTTCCACATTGTCAGAATCAGAGAAAAGAAAACAATCAATGCCTTCTGACGAGCGGATAAGGGGAATCATCTTCTCGTAGCCGCCCGAGACGCAGGAATAGAGCGCAATCTTTTTCCCCCGACTGCCTCCAATTGGCTTTTGGATCGAGGCTTTTCTGATAAGTGCCGGAGACAGCCGTGAACGTCTATCGTGGATGTAGCGCGTCAAGTCATAAGGAACATCGACAGTCACCATCTTGTATGTTTTTCCGGACAAGCTGGGCAGGATACCCATGAGACGTTCGACGCCGTGCGCATGCGTCCCATCTACAAGGCCGTTCTCCTCGGGAAAATCTTCCCAGGTCAGGCCTATGTCGAAGAGCCTTTCGAGTATGCTCGTCCTCGACCAGAAAAACGATCCCGCTGGGTAGTCTGGGCAACTATCAGGGAGTTGGCTTTGGCTGCCTAAGCGCCGGTATAGCTCATGTATGCTGCTGATGTTCTTCCCATAGTTTGGCTGATCCGCAAGAGTCCAGTGGTAGCACGGCCCAACCAAACCGAGCGCTTTGTCCGAGCAGAACATTTCCAAGATCGAGTCCACAATGCTGTAAGATCCCAGCATGGAGTGAGACAGGAACCTAAACCACCCTGCGTGAGACCGATTGTGGTTCGACCTCTTGGTATGAATATGTGCAAATATCGTGCTATTTCGGATATGATCCGTGAAGCCTACCACCCATGGCGCAACGTCCCGGCCGCGGTTAGGGAAAGCACGAACAACAACATTTTCAGCAGCGGGAACATGAGCACTGAAAAATGCCTCCCAGAATTTCGGATCTTGATCCTCTTGGACCGACACTAGAAGCTGAAAAGGGTGCCGGATGTTTGCGAGGTAACCCGCAATATCTCGTGCCATATCTACGAAAAATAGATGTAGGTGGAGACAGATCCTCTCATCCTCTATGCCAGCCACGCGCTGGGGAGGAGCATCGAAAGCAAGGACCTTATTGGGTTCGCCGCCTTCTGGCGGTGTAAAGCGCATCATGCCGGCTTTAGCGTGCCGAGGGGTTGGACGAGGAGACCGGCCTTCCTTCTTCCCATATTTTTCGTAGTGGAAGAGCGGATTTACCTTTGCGGCCTTGACATCGCGATAGATGTCAAGGTAACGTGCGGTGGAGAATCCGGGACCAGGATCATAACCGAGGTGCGACCCGAAGCGAAGATAATGGGAGACCGGCTCTTCGCCTTCTTTTAGATGATCTTTGTACTTCTCAGCGTACCAAGCCCTATCGAAAAAAGGCGAAGCTGCAACAAAGTCGTGCGGCGTCGCGAGAGACTTCTCCCCCGGGACTACAGCGCCTGGCACGGGTGCCGCATTGCTTGCAGCCACTTTGTTGGGACTAGGCCGTCGATTTAAGCGCTGTCCTATCCAGAGGTAGTGTTCCACCGGATCCATCCCGAGCAGGGCAACGTCCGGATACTCCTCTAGATACCACTTTTCATCGATAACGCCCGACGCCCGGACCATCTCGATGTCCTCGTTCTTCACAAAGCCTGCCACGATTCCTCACTCGGCTGCCACCACCCACCAATCGGCGCGTGTACCAAACAAAGATTGTTTGTGCTACCGCTCTGCTGCGCGAGAGGCGGAGAAGGCACATATGCAAGACAGCGAAATTTCGGAGCTACGTGACCGCTTCTACGGCTTGTCCGCGATCGTTTCCATGATGCTCTCCATGATGGACCGGGATGAAGATATCCATCAGCGATTGCTTGGCATGGAGCACCTGTTGAGACAGGAGAACGCGCCCTCGGGGACGATCGAGGTCATTAAAGCGATGCGATCTCTTGTGGCGCAGGGCTAGAACCTGCCTCACCGAAATCTTCCGCCGGGACGGCGATGACTCGACCTGCCCACGTTTCCTACTACCGTGATGTGCGGGGGAAGGTGCGTTGGCGCTTTCGCCGTGTTGGTTTCCCTGAATCCCAAACAACCGAAACGTTTGGCTCTGAGGGGGGGGCTTGGTATGCGGCTGCGTCCAACGCCCAGCCGATCGTGATCGGCGCGAGCCGGGTCAAGCCGGGATCCATCCACGCGCTAGGCGTGGCCTACTATGGGTCGGGGGATTTTCTTGGGCTCAAGCCGAACACCCAGCGCACCTACAAAGGCATCTTTGATCGCTATCGGGACAAGTATGGCGACAACCCCGTAGCCATGCTCGAAGCGCGGCACATTCGCGGACAAATGGACAAGATGGCTGCAACCCCCGGCGGGCGGCGAACAACATGCTGAAGGTGTTGAGAGCGGTGATGCGCTTCGCTGTGGACCGCGGATTTGCTCGTACAGATCCAACCGTGGGCGTGCGAATGCTTCGATACAAGAGCGAAGGCTTTCATGCGTGGACCGAGCATGAGATCGAAGCGTTCGAGGCCAAATGGCCAGTCGGAACGAATGAGCGGCTAGGGTTCGACCTCCTCCTCTACACCGCTCAACGATCAGGCGATGTTCGGCAGATGACCGTTCACCAAATCCGGGACGGTCGGGTTCTCGTTCGTCAGGAAAAGACCGGGCAACTTGTCGACATCCCGCAGCATCCAAACCTCCAGGCATCGTTAGCAGCGCGTAAGATCGAGCACCTAGCGCTGCTCACCACGCAGCAGGGCAAACCTTTCACAGAGAAGGGTTTTGGAAATTGGGTGAGCAAGGCGGCCGAGCGCGCAGGTCTGCCTCATTGCTCCACTCATGGGCTGCGAAAGGCTGCGGCACGGAGATTGGCTGAGGCCGGCTGTACGGTCCACGAGATCATGTCGATCACGGGCCACCAAAGTTTGAAGGAGGTGGAGCGCTACACGCGCGAAGTCGCCCGGCGCGGGTTGGCCGACACAGCCATGAACCGCATCGCTTGATGCACGAAACCAGAACGCTTCTGTCTAACCTTGAGCCAAGGGTTAGACGTTTTCCAGGATAACGTTATGATTTGTTACGACAAATTGCGGCGGGTGGCGGACAGAGAGGGATTCGAACCCTCGATAGAGTTGCCCCTATACACGCGTTCCAGGCGTGCGCCTTCAACCACTCGGCCACCTGTCCATTCCACCTGAAGCCCGGATGCGTCCGGGGCGGAGCCGTCGGGAGCGGACCGACGGGAGGGGCTGATTAGAGCATGATCTCCCCATGGGCAAGCGCTCTTGAAGCCTCCATATAGGCGCAGACGATGTTTTCGCGGAGTTCTCGCCATGTTGTTGAAGAAGAATGCTGAACTGCCCACGCCTGAGACCGCTTTGCCGGGCCGGGCCGAGGCGCTGACGACGGATGAGACTCACTTTGTTCTCGGCCACGCGCTGAAGGGGCCGCACCCCGCGGGGATGCAGACGGCCGTGTTCGGCATGGGCTGTTTCTGGGGCGTGGAGCGGGTGTTCTGGCAATTGCCGGGCGTATGGGTCACGTCGGCGGGCTATGCGGGCGGCATCACGCCCAATCCGACCTATGAAGAGGTCTGTTCGGGCCGCACCGGCCATACGGAGGTGGTGCAGGTGGTCTTCGATCCGACCAAGATTACCTACGGCGATCTGCTGAAGGCCTTCTGGGAGAACCATGACCCGACGCAGGGCATGCGTCAGGGCAACGATCTGGGCACCCAGTATCGCTCGGCCATCTATACGCTGAATGATGAGCAGCAGGCGGAGGCGGAAGCTTCGCGCGACGCCTATCAGGCGGCGCTCAGCGCGGCGGGGCGAGGGGCCATCACGACCGAGATCGAACCGGCGGGGCCGTATTATTTCGCCGAGGATTATCATCAGGGTTATCTGGCCAAGAATCCGGCGGGCTATTGCGGCATCGGCGGGACGGGCGTGGTCTGTCCGATCGGTCTGGGTGTCGGCGCCTGATGGATCGGGCGGGCGTCGGCAAGGTCTGCCTGGCTCTGCCGGGGACGACGATGGATCATCCGTTCGGGCCGTTTCACGACGCCTATAAGGTCGGCGGCAAGATGTTCGCCCTGATCGGGGCCGAAGGCGGGCTGTCGTTCAAGGTCTCGGACATCGCCTATGAGGTGTTGACCGAGGAGGGGCGGGCGGCGCCGGCGCCCTATCTGGCGCGGGCGAAATGGGTGCATCTGGCCGATCCGGGCGACTGGCCGGACGACGAGCTTGCCGACCATCTGAAATCGGCTCACGCCCTGATCGCCGCCAGGCTGACGAAGAAGGCGCGGGCCGAACTGGGGCTTTAGGGCTGGGGTTTCAGACGGCGGCGTTGCGCGACCGAAACCACAGATAGAGAATCCCCAGTGGCGCGATGAAGATCGAGAAGCTCCACAGGAACAGGTTCACGACCAGCTTCAGGAACATCAGGATGATGGCGTTCATGAAGAAGACGGTCTCGCCCATCATCACCCGCTTGATCTCGTCCCACACCAGCTTGGAGAAGGGAAACAGCACGGCGCCGACGCCGAAGACCGCCAGGGTCGTCGCGCGGTCATGCAGGGGCTGAGCGCCGTCGCCCGCCGACAGCATCATCCAGACCATCAGCGCCATGAAGGCGGCGCTGAGCACATAGGCGCGGATCAGGTAGCGCGGTTGGACCGCGCCGAAGATGCGCTTGATGAAATTCATGTTGAGGGGACGCTTTCTTACTGGGAGGCGGTCTTCTGTTCGGCGATCCAGCGGTCCATGCGGGCGTCCAGCAGGGCCAGCGGCAGGGCGCCGTCGACCAGCAGGGCGTCGTGGAAGGTCCGCACGTCGAAGCGGTCGCCCAATTCGCGCTCGGCCCGGCTGCGGATCTCGCGCAGGCGGATCTCGCCGATTTTATAGGCCGTGGCCTGACCGGGATCGCCGATGTAGCGCTGCAGTTCGGTTTCGATGTTGTGTGGTGACAGGGCGGAGTTGTCGCGGAAGCAGGCGCGGGCCTGTTCCTCGCTCCAGCCCAGCCAGTGCAGGCCGGTGTCGGCCACCAGGCGGCAGGCGCGCCACATCTCATAGCTGAGGCGGCCGAACCGCTCATAGGGCGTGCGATAGATGCCCATTTCCTCGCCCAGGAATTCGGAATACAGGCCCCATCCTTCGCTGAAGGCGGTGACCGAGGCGTCGCGGCGGTAATAGGGCTGGTCGGCGGCTTCCTGCTGCAGCGCGATCTGCAGGTGGTGGCCCGGCACGGCCTCGTGCACCGTCAGGGCGGGTAGTTCATACAGGGGCCGCTGGTCCAGCTTGCCGGTGTTGACGATGTAGCCGCCCGCAACGCCCATCGCCATCGAACCGGCGTTGTAGCGGCCGGTGGTGTAGGTCTCCTCCATCTCGATCGGAACCGGACGCACGCCGTAAGGCAGGCGCGGCAGGGTGGCGAACAGGGACGGCAGGCGGTCGTCCGAGCGTTTGGCGATCTCCGACGCCTTCTCCAGCAGTTCCTCGCGCGACTGGGCGTAGAATTGCGGGTCAGTGCGCAGGAAGTTCAGGAAACCGGCGAAGTCGCCGGTCCAACCCGCGGCGCGCATCTCAGTCTCCATGCGGGCGCGGATGCGGGCGACTTCCTCAACGCCGATCTGGTGCACCTGATCGGGCGTCAGGTCGGTGGTCGTATTGCTGCGTACCAGGAAGGCGTAGATGTCTCGGCCGCCGGGGCGGTGGACCAGACCCGGCTCCTGAGGAGCTTTGGGCGCATATTCGTCGCGCAGCAGGTCGCGCCAGGCGGTGCGGCGGGCGGTGATCGGTCCCTCGACCAGGGCGCGGGCGCGGGCGCGGAACTGGTCCTGCTGCGCGGCGGGGATGGAGGCGGGCAGGGCGTTGAACGGGCGCAGCAGGACGTCGCCCGCCTCGCCCGGCGTCAGGTCGCGCTCGGCCTGGGCCAGGGCGCTGTCGACGACCGAACGGGCCTGGATCAGGCCGGTCTCCAACCCGCGCCGGGTGTTGGCGATCCCGGCGTCGTAATAGGCGGGCGCTGCTTCAAGACGCTTCAGCCAGGCCTCGGCGTCGGCGGCCGTGGCGATGCGCGCAGCGGGGGCCAGATAGGCCATGAGCTGGCCGGGGCCGCCTTCGGAATCGAAGGCCAGACGGTGCAGATCCAGTTCGATCTGTTCCAGCTCGCGGCCGATCAGATAGCCCACGAAGGCGTGGTTCAGGCGGTGGGCTTCGTCCAGCGAGGCGGGGTCGAGGGCGTCCAGCCGCGCCTTCAGGGCGTTCAGAGGGGCGCGGCGGGCCAGTTCGCCCGCGCGGCTGGCGTCGGGCAGGCGCGACAGGGCGGCGCGGTCGCCGTCCATGCCCGAGCCGATCGGGTCGTTCTGGCGCAGGTAGGCCTCGTAATCGACCAGCAGGGCGTCGAGCGCGGCGGCGCTGGATTGGCTTTGAACAACGGCCGCCTTCGCAGGCAGGGCGGTTGCGGCTGCAAGGCCGGACAGGCCGATACCGGCGACGAGAAGAAGATGACGCATGACTTGAAGCCCTCCCACGAGCAGGCGGGGAAGGGAGCGGACGACGCCGCTGCGGTCAAGTCTTTAGCGGCACCGCTCCAGAAAGCGGGCGGCGCGTCCTTCCGATCCCGGCTGGGCGGCCATCATCGACCGCTGGTCGCCGTTCCATACGGCCAGCCATCCGAGGCGATAAAAGCGCTGAAACACCGGATGGGATGCGGGCGCCGTAGCGACCAGATGAACGCCGTCGTGGATGACCGCTTCTTCGACGCGGGCGGGGAAGGTCTCGGCGTCGCCGCCCGATTCCAGCGTCACGGCGAGGCGCTGCGGCGTCCGGTCGGCGGCCAGCGACAGGCCGATCTTGCCCGATCCGGGGGCGCACATGAGGCTGAGCGGCACGTCGTCGGACTGGGCCAGCCCATAGGACAGGCGGGGCTCGTCCGGATCCTCGTTCAGGAACCAGTCGTAACCGGCCACAGGCAGGGGGGCGGCGCTGGTCGCCATAGGCGCGACTGTGGGCGCGCAGGCGCCGAGGGCGGACAGGGCGGCGACGGCTGCGGCGGTCAGCCAGAAAGAGAGGCGCATCCTGATCCCTATCCGGTGCACAGTTCGGCGAAGCGGCGCAGTTTGGGCAGATTCGCCCGATCGATCTCTATGGCCTCGGCCTGATCGCCCAGCGTGAGCGTCAGCCGCCCGGAGGCCAGGAAGGCGGCGAAGACCGGGTGATCGGCGCGCAGCACCGCTTCCAGTCGGCCGCGTCGCGCGCGGGCCTCGACCTCGGCCGAAGCGGCGCCTGAGCGGATGACCGCGAAACCGTCGGCTCCCGGCGCGTCATGGAAGGCCAGCCGCACGATGCTTGAGCCCGGCGCGCATTCCAACGTGGTGCGCAGGCGCGGCGTATCCGGGATCTCATTGGCCAGGACCAGAGGGCCGTCGCCGCTGTAGAGGGTCCAGGTCCACCCCTCCGACGGGCGCGGCGTTCGCGCGGGCGTCGCTGCCTGAGGCCGTTCGGCCGGCGGCTGGACTCCGCTCTGAGGCGCCGTCTGCACGGCCAGGGCGAAGAGCATGGCCTGGGACAGGCCGAGCAGTGAGGTCATGTTTCAGCCCCCGCTGAGGAAAACCGGGGGACTGTGATCACGCGTGTCCCGAAGCGCAATAGCTAAGAAACCCCTGAACCAGACGCCGCTCGGCGCGAGTGGCGGTCAGCTGACGGTCGCCGGCCTCGGTCTGCACGGTCATACGCCCGCCGCGCGCCAGTCCCGTCAGGGCAGCATCGCCCAGCGGCAGGCGCGCTTCAAAGGCCTCTCCGTTCGACAGGGGATCTATGGGCTGAGGCCCGTGCGAGGCCAGGACCAAGCCTGCGCTTCGCGGCTGAACGTCGCCGTAGACCACGGCCGAGTTCTCGCCCGGCGCACAGGTCAGCATCAGGGCCAGCTGGTCCGAATCCGGCAGGCCATAGGCCAGCTTCGCCATCACGCCCTCGCGCAGCATATGCCAGCCGGCCGCGGGCTCGGTTCCGCCGCGCGGCGCCGAAGGCGCATGGGTCGCCGCATGGGCCGCAACGGCGGCCAGGCCCACGGCGGCCAGGATCGGAAAGAGGCTCTTACGCATGACAAGCTCACTCGCGTTCGACAGAGCAAACGCGGGTCGCTTGTTAAGAGTTCACGGCTCCGCTGGGCCGCGCGCGATTCAGTGATGCGGTGCGGCTGGAATCACACGTTTCGGTGAACGCAGGTCAGAACGGGCTGAAACGCTCGACCAGGGACTGGGCGGCGGGCGTCGCCTGCATCCGGCTGATGTCGCCGCGCCCGCCATAGCTGATGCGCGCCTCGGCGATCTGGCTGTGGCGGATGGTGTTGGCGCTGGAGATGTCCTCGGGCCGGACGATGCCGGCGACGGTCAGTTCGCGCACTTCACGGTTGGTGCGCACTTCTTGCCGACCCTGGATGACCAGATTGCCGTTCGGCATGACGGCGGTGACCGCGGCGGCCACCGTCAGGTTGACCCGCTCCGAGCGGTTGACGCTGCCCGAGCCGTTGGCGTTCGCCGCGCCCTGCGTGCCGATCATGTTGGCGGCGTCGAAGCCGCCGGGGAAGGCGCGGCCCAGGCTGTTCTCCAGCCCGAAGAAGTTGGTGACGCCGCCCGAGGCGCTGTTGGTGCGGTTGCGCTGGGTCGAGTTCTGGGTCTGGGCGCGGTCGTTGATGTCGATGGCGACGGTCAGGATGTCGCCGACGCGGCGGGCCCGCTGGTCGCCGAAGAAGCTGCGCGCGCCGGTGCGCCACAGGCTGTTGGCGCTGGCCGAGGTCGGCTCGGGCAGATAGGCCTGCTCGACCGGAACCAGGGCGGCCGGATAGCCGATGGGCGCCAGTTCGGGGCCCTTCACCGCCTCGATGGCGGTGGAGCAGGCGGCCAGCGAAAGGGCCGACACGGACAGGGCGATGAGGGGCAGGGTGCGCATGATGTCTCTCTCGCTCAACGGGAGGCGAACTGTTGCGGGTTGCGGCGGGCCATCTGGGCGGCGGGGCCGGCGACGGCCCGGCCGGGCGCTACGGCCACGGCGTCGATGGTGCGGTTGGACTGGACGTTCAGGATCGGCACGGCCTCGCCCGCCGAGGCGTTGCGGGTCGCCTTGCCGGTGACGGTCAGTTCGACGCCGTCGCTCAGATAGGCCACTTCGACCATGTCGTTGCGCGCGATGACCTGGGGCGAGGCCAGGTCGCGCTGGGCCACGGGCGAACCGGCGCGCAGGGCGCGTTTGGTCTGAAGCCCGATCACGACTTCGGCGTCCTGGGGCGCGCCCGTCGGGGCCAGGTGCGACTGGACCGAGGCCCAGATCACGTCTTCAGGCTGCACCACCTCGCCGGCGGCCAGGCTGCGGGCATAGGTCAGGACCTCGACGCTGGCGCCCGCCCGCGAGGGAGCGCCGACGCTGGCGATGGCGGGACGGGCCGAAGTTTCGGCCGCAGCGGCGCCGCCTTCACGTACCACGATGCGACGCAGGCCGTTGGGGTTGGTCCATTCCAGCCCGGCGCGGCGGGCCGCGATCTGCACCTGAGAGGCTTCCAGCACGGCGGTGGGGCCGACGCGGCGGCCGACCACCACACTGGCCGCCTCGCCCGCGTTGTCGAACAACTCGCCCAGGGTGATACGGCCGTCATCGTCGACCGGATCGGGCAGAAGGCTGACCGGCCCGGCCCATGCGGGGGCAGCCAGTGCGGCGACGGCGATTGTCAGGACGGGGGCGAGGATCAGGGCGCGCTTCATGGCTTAGCTCTTCACCTGGGCTGTGACGGCCAGCATGTCGTCGGCGGTGGTGATGACCTTGGAGTTCATCTCATAGGCCCGCTGGGCCACGATCAGGGCGGTGATCTCGCTGACCGCGTCGACATTGGAGGCCTCGGTATAGTGCTGCAGCAGATTGCCGTAGCCGACCTCTCCCGGCACGCCGACCGTGGCGGGGCCCGAGGCCGCCGTCTCCAGCAGCAGGTTGTCGCCGATGGCTTCCAGACCCGCTTCGTTGAAGAAGGTCGCCAGCTCCAGCTGGCCCACGACCTGCGGCTCAGGCTCGCCCTGGGTGGTCACCTGGACCTGGCCCGACTTGGAGATGGTGACGTCCAGCGCATCCTGCGGAATGGCGATGGCGGGCTCGACCGCATAGCCGTCGTCCGTCACCAGCTGGCCTTCGCCGTTGATGGTGAAGTTCCCCGCGCGGGTATAGGCCAGCTCGCCCGAGGGCAGGGTGATCTGGAAATAGCCCTTGCCCTGAATGGCGATGTCGTAGGTGTTGCCGGTGCGGTTGGGGCTGCCCTGTTCGGTGATGCGGTAGACGCTGCCCGCCTTCACGCCCGAACCGATCTGGATGCCGGTCGGCACCACGGTTCCCTGCGACGAGGACTGGGCCCCCATGCGCTCGACGTTCTGGTACAGCAGGTCCTGGAACTCGGCCCGCTGGCGCTTGAAGCCGACCGTGTTCATGTTGGCGATATTGTTGGAGATGACCTCCACGTTCAGCTGCTGGGCGGCCATGCCGGTGGCGGCGGTGCGAAGCGCGCGCATGTCTCAGCTCTCCCTTACGAAACCCGGCCCAGCCGCTCGATCGAGCGGCGCGACAGGTCGTTGGTGTTTTCGATCATCTTGGTCACGCGCTCATAGGCGCGGTTGATCTCGATGAGGTTGGTGATTTCCATCAGGGTGTTGACGTTCGACCCTTCCAGCGTTCCCTGACGAACCTGGGCGTCGGTCGCCTCCATCGGCTCGGCGCCGGACGTGTTGCGGTAAAGACCGTCGCCCGATTTCTGCAGCACCGACAGGTCGTCGAAACGCACCACGGTCAGGCGGCCCAGCGGCTGGCCCATCTGGCTGACCGTGCCGTCGTGGGCGACGCTGACGGGGCCGCGCTGCGGGTCCAGGTCCAGCTCGGCGCCGTCGGCCATGACCAACAGGCCCTGTTTGGTCGTCAGCCGTCCCTCGGGATCGGTGACGAAGGAGCCGTCGCGGGTATAGGCGGGGCCGGTCGGAGTCTGCACCGTGAAGAAGGCGCCTTCGCCCTCGATGGCGAAGTCCAGGTCGCGGCCGGTCTGCTTCAGCGCGCCCTGGCCGAAGTCGCGGCCGACGCCCTTGTCCAGGACGAAGCTGGCTGAGGGGCGGATGGCGTCGTTGCGGGCGCGCTCGCCGATCTCGGTCCCGACCATCAGCTGCTCGACCTTGAAGCCGGTGGTGTCGGCGTTGGCGACGTTGTTGGCCACGATGTCCAGCTCGCGGCGAAGCGTCATCTGGCGTGACAATCCGATATAGGCGGCGTTTTCCACGAGCGGGCTCCTTTCGCCCTTTCCCGTCGCAACGACCGTGCCAACAGGGTTAACGCCCGTAGAATGGGGGTTTGAGCGGTTTCAGGCCCTGCGGCGCCCGGCAGGATTTGCCGATCGTAAACGCCTCGTTAACCAAAACAGGCCACACCCGGCATGTGAGGATCGGGGCGGCTTGGGCATGCTGAAACTGAAGCTGGGCAAGAAGAAGAGCGAGGCGCCGGTCGGCGACGACGCCAACCTGCCCGCCGTAAGCGAGGCTGCGCCCGGCGCCGAGGGCGAAGACGGCGCCGCCGAGGCCTCGGGCAAGAAGAAGATCCCGCTGCTGTTCATCATCATTCCTGCCGCGCTGGTGGTGCTGGGCGGGGGCGGCGCGACCGCCTTCATGCTGATGAAGCCCAAGTCCGCCGAGGCGGCGGGCGGCCACGCGGCTCCGGCCAAGGAAGAGAAGAAGGGCGGCGGTCACGGCGGCGGCAAGGAGGGCGAGGCGCCCGCCGGCGCGGGCAAGGTGGCGGCGGGTCCTGACGGCGTGACCTTCTACACCCTGCCGGACATGATCGTGAACATTCAGTCCGTGGACGGGCGCCCGACCTATCTGAAGCTGCGGCTGACGCTGGAGATGAAGGACGCCTCGGTCGCCTCGCACCTTCAGGCCGAGGCGCCGCGGATGCAGGACATGTTCCAGGGCTTCCTGCGCGAACTGCGCCCCGAGGATCTGGCCGGGTCGGCCGGGTCGTATCAGCTGCGCGCCGAGATCCTGCGCCGGGTCAACCTGATCGCCGCTCCCGGCAAGGTCGACGCCGTGCTGATCGAAGAAATGCTCGTGCAGTAATGAGCGACACCCTGGCGCCCGACAACGAACTGGATCCCTTCGGCGGCGAAGCCGACCTGGGCGCCGATCTGGGCGCGGGTCTGTCCGAGCGCGTGCTGAACCAGGATGAGATCGACAGCCTGCTGGGCTTCGACATGGGCGGCGGCGACGATGATGAGCGCAGCGGCATCCGCGCCATCATCAACTCGGCCCTGGTCTCCTATGAGCGCCTGCCGATGCTCGAGATCGTCTTCGACCGCCTGGTGCGGCTGATGACGACCAGCCTTCGCAACTTCACCTCCGACAACGTCGAGGTCAGCCTCGACACCATCAGCTCCATCCGCTTCGGCGACTATCTGAACTCCATCCCGCTGCCGGCCATTCTGGCGGTGTTCCGGGCGGAGGAACTGGACAACTACGGCCTGCTGACGGTCGACTCCAACCTGATCTACTCCATCGTCGACGTCCTGCTGGGCGGGCGTCGCGGCACGGCGGCCCTGCGCATCGAGGGACGGCCCTACACCACCATCGAACGGGTGCTGGTGCAGCGGATGGTCGAGGTCATCCTCAACGACGCGCGCCAGGCGTTCGAACCCCTGACTCCCGTCCACTTCAATCTGGACCGGCTGGAAACCAACCCCCGTTTCGCCGCCATCGCGCGCCCCGCCAACGCCGCCATTCTGGTCAAGCTGCGCATCGATATGGAAGATCGCGGCGGCCGGGTCGAACTGCTGCTGCCCTATTCGACGCTGGAGCCCATCCGCAAGATGCTGCTGCAGCAGTTCATGGGCGAGAAGTTCGGCCGCGACAACATCTGGGAAGGCCACCTGGCCACCGAACTCTGGACCACCGAAACCGAGGTGCGCTGCGTGCTGGACGAGCAGCAGATGCCCCTGTCCAAGGTGCTGGACCTGAAGGTCGGCGACACCCTGATGCTGAACGTGACTCCTGAGTCCGAAGTCTCGGTGCGCGCGGGATCCATCCCGCTGACGACAGGCAAGATGGGCCGCAAGGGCCAGCACATCGCCGTCCGCGTCGAAGGCCCCATCAGCACCGACGCCGCCGCCCGCCTCGCCAGGGAGAACAGCTGACATGACCGGCATCATCCTCGACTCCATCCTCATGCTGCTGTTGGTCGCGGCCATCGGCTACGGCATCAAGCTGGAGCGCAAGCTGAAGACGCTGCGCGAGGGCCAACTGGCCTTCGCCTCCGCCGTGACCGAGCTGAACAGCGCGGCGGGACGCGCCGAACAGGCCCTGGCCACCCTGCGCGCCTCGGGCCAGGAGACGGACCTGCTGCACGACCGCATCATCAAGGCCCGCGCCGTGAAGCAGGAGCTGGAGGTGCTGATCGCCCGCGCCCCGGCCCGCCCGGCCGACAGCCGCATCGAAACGCGCGAGGACGAGCGCCGCGCCTCCGCCAGGGCTCTGGCCGAGATCGAGGCGACGGCCGAGGCTGAACCAGCCCGCGCCTCTGCGGTCTCGCCCCTGCTGGATGACGAGACCCGCGCCCGCCGAATGGCCGCCCTGATGGAACGCATCGAAGGCGCTCGCGCGGTCATGAAGGCCCCATCGCCCAAGTCGTCCCCCAAGCCCGCGCCTGCGCCTGAGCGCGCCTCGCCGGTGATGCAGGCCCTGGCCGCTAACCATGCTGCGCAACAGAGCCTAAACCGCGCCCGCCGTAGTCTGGATGACGACCTGTTCGCTGCTTGATGCTTTTAAGCGCCCCTATGTCCGACACGCGGTGTCGGACGACTTGAGGGGCGAAGTGTTTGTCATACCCGGCGTGTTTGGCGCCGAACCGTTCGCTGAGTTTGACCGATGAGCAAGCTGCCCCGCCTTCTGCCCCTGATCGCCGTCGCCATCGGCGGCGTCGTGGCCGTGCGCGCTGCGGGCGTGGCGCCGGATCTGTTTCAGGGCGCGACCGCATGGGCTCAGGAAGCCGTCGTCAAGGAAGGCGAGGGGGCCAAGCCCGAGCCCAAGCCCGCCGCCGTCTGCGCCCTGACGCCTGAACAACTGGCCCAGCAGGCGGGGATTTCTCCGGCCGAGCTGCGCATCATCCAGTCCCTGTCCAAGCGCCGCGACGCCCTGGATGCGCGCGACGCCGACTTCGCCACCACCCTGCCGCTGATGGTCGCCGCCGAGCAGAAGCTGGACGCCAAACTTCAGGCTCTGGAAGCCCTCAAGAGCGAGATCGGCGCCCTGGTCGGCCAGGTCGACGAAAAGGAAAAGGCGGAAGAGGACCGTTTGGTCGCCGTCTATTCCGCCATGCGGCCCAAGGAGGCGGCGGCGGTCTTCGCCACCCTGGACGACGGGGTTCGCCTGCCGGTCGCCTCGGCCATGCGCCCCCGCACCCTGGCCGCCATCATGGCTCAGATGCCGCCCGCCGCCGCGCGCGAACTGACCGAGAAGCTGGCCAAACGCTTCCAGGCCGAGCAGTACGCCGCCCGCGCGGCCGCCGTGGCCGCGCCCGCCGCTGCCGCTCCGGCTCCGACCCCAGCCGCTCAACCCGCCGCAGCCGCGCCTGCGCCCGCTCAGGCGACTCAGACGACGCCGCGTCGCCCAGCGGCCCGGCCCGCCGCCCCGCCTGCCCAAAAGGCGGCTGCGCCCGCCGAAACCGGTCCGCGCCCCTATGCGGCGGCGGCTGACGCCCCGACCGGTCCGCGCCAGTCGGTGCAGTAAGCGGCCTGGCTCCTCCGCTATTGAGGGGAGGGGGAGAATGGTTGTCGCGACCCGTCCGCGCGGCTATTCAGCCCGCTTCGCCTTTTCATGAGACCTGCCATGTCCGACGCCCTGCCTGACCGCCTTTCGGTCGATCCCGACAGCCCCTTCCACGACGCCGACCTGCTGGCGCGCGGCGTGGGCATCCGCTTCAAGGGCGAGGAAAAGACCAATGTCGAGGAATACTGCGTCTCGGAAGGTTGGGTCCGTCTGGCCGTCGGCAACCGCGTCGACCGCCGCGGCAAGGCCCTGACCGTCAAGCTGCAAGGTCCGGTCGAGCCCTTCATCAAGGGCGAGTGATCGAGAGCCTTCGATTTCCGCTCTGGCGGCGAAGCTGAGACTTTCGGTCGCAGGCTTCGCCCGCTAGGGTCCGCGCCTCATTGTTGAGTTGGGGAGGCGCAATTGTCGTTCAATGCTCGTCTTATGGCCGCCAGCGCTGTGGCGCTCGGCCTGATCGCCACGCCGGTTCTGGCGCAGGACGCCAAGACCATCCGCGCCGCTGAGCAGGTGCGCGACCAGGCGCTGAAGGGCAATATCGCCCTCGACTACGTCACCCAGATCACCACCCGCTTCGGCCCGCGCCCGGCCGGTTCGCGCGCCGAGCAGGACGCGGCCGCCTGGGCCGCCGACTACATGCGGGCCCACGGCTTCCAGAACGTCCGCATCGAGACCTTCCCCCTGATCGGCTGGGAGCGGGGCGAGGAAAGCGCCGAGATTCTGGGCGCCCGTCCGCAGAAGCTGGTCGTGGCGGCGCTCGGCCACTCCATCGCCACCCCCGCCGAGGGCGTCGAGGCGGACATCGTCTTCTTCGACGGCCTGGACGCGTTGGCGGCCGCGCCCGCCGGGTCGCTGACCGGCAAGATCGCCGTGGTCGACGGCGGCCAGATGGTGCGGATGCAGGACGGCTCGGGCTATGGCCCCCTGTCGCGGCTGCGCAGCCAAGGGCCGACCGAGGCGGCCAAGCGCGGCGCGGTCGCCTTCGTCATGCGCTCGGCCGGGTCGGATGAACACCGGATGCCGCACACCGGCACCACCCGCTATGTCGACGGCAAGGTGCCGCTGCCGTCCTTCGCCCTCAGCGCGCCGGACGCCGATCAGGTGGCGCGTCTGGTCGGCATGGGCGAGACGGTGCGTCTGCGCCTGAAGTCCACCGCCCACACCTATGAGACGGTCAGCCAGAACGTCATCGGCGACATCGTCGGCGCCTCGCGCCCGAACGAGATCATCGTCCTGGGCTCGCACATGGACAGTTGGGACCTGGGCACCGGCGCCATCGACGACGCGGCGGGCGGCGCCATCACCCTGGCGGCGGCCAAGCTGATCGCCGAACAGGGCCGTCCGGAGCGCACCGTCCGCGTGGTCCTGTACGGCTCTGAAGAGGTCGCCCAGCCGACCGATCACGGCAACGGCGGCGGCGCCTATGTCCGCAACATCGGCGCGGGCGTCGAGAAGCACGTCATCGCCGGCGAAAGCGACTTCGGCGCCGACCGCGTCTACGCCCTGGGTCTGCCGCCCGGCTCGCAGGGATCCGACTTCGCCCGCATCGCCGAGCGGATCCTGCGCCCGCTGGGCGTGCTGCCGGGCGAGCCGGAACTGTATGGCGGCGTCGATATCGGCCCGTTGGCCAAGGCGGGCGTTCCGGTCTTCGGCCTGCGCCAGGACGGTACGCGCTATTTCGACCTGCACCACACCGCCGACGATACGCTGGACAAGATCGACCCGGCCCAGATGACCCAGAACGTCGCCGCCTGGGCGGCGCTGGTGCGCCTGATCGCCGATTCAGATGTGGACTTCCGGGCCGCTCGTGCGGCACAGGAGGCCAAGCGCTGAGGCGCGCCCTGCGAGCGTGGCGGAACTGGTAGACGCAAGCGACTTAAAATCGCTCGACCTCGGTCGTGCGGGTTCGATTCCCGCCGCTCGCACCATTAATGTTTTCAATGGGTTATGCCCGTTGTGGTGGTCGAAAATGGCCTTAGGGCCTCTTTTCGCCACCCCGTTGAATTAGCAGACCTTTCCGACGATTTCCGAATACTCCCGCGACCTCCGAGCGCCGCGAGAGCGCCGCAAGGTTCTTCAGACGTTCCCTTGGCCGATCATTCGTTCGCTGGCCTGCGCGATGGCGTCATCTTCGTCTTCGTCACGCCAGAGGTGGCCATAGGTGTCCATCGTCATTTTGAGCGTGGCGTGGCCGACAAGCTCCTGCACCTTCTTCGGCGTCGGCTGTGGTCGCTGAGCCAGCCACAAGCTGACAGCAACATGGCGCAGCATGTGAGGTTTGAACGCTGCCTGGGGTCGGTTCTTGCCCTTGCTGTCAGGAACCATGACCACAAGGCCAGCGCGACGCATCAGGGGCATCCAGCAATCCCGGATGAAGTCGTGGTAGCCCCATACGTCCGAGCCGGTCGCTGGGTTAGGAAAGAGCCGGCCGGTGGCGACGACTTTTTCACGCTTCCCGTTGATGTGGCTGAAGGGTCTGACGCCGCCACGCTTCAGGCGCCAAGCTCGGATTGCAAGCGAGGTTTCCTTCCCTATCGGAACATCGCGGCGACCCTTGCTGGTCTTCGGCGGATCCAGCGTCTTGTGCTGATATTCGAGCCGCTCTCTGACCTTCAGGCGCCCGCCTATCGGCTTGAGCACTGCTGCCTCGTCGGCGAGGCCGAGAAGCTCAGAGCTTCGGAGCCCCCCAAACATGAGTATCCGCACGACAGCAGTATCGCGTTCCGGGTGGTCGCCCTCCGCCGCAGCAGCCACAATTGCGCTCAGGTGCTGCTTCGGAGGCAGTTCGAATGGCTCTTCCTCGGGAGTGGAGGCTGCACCGTCCACAGCGCAGGCCTGGGCCGGGTTCGCCAGCAACCAGCCGCGTCGTACAGCGAAGCGGCACCACTGCACAAAGGAACGTCGAACCCGCCGAGCGGTCGAAGTTGATCCGGTCTGCTTGACGATGTCGTCCAACATTCCCTGGATCATCGGCGCGCGCAGTTCTGAAAGGCGCTTCCTGGCGATCGGATGAGGCTTTACGTGAGTGTCTAGAATCGACTGATAGCCGTTGACTGTGGTGGCGCGCCGGTCACCTGAGCGTACAAGGCCGTGGAAATAGGCAATGTGCTCCTCGGCCATCTGAACGACCGTCATTTGGGACGAGCCTCCGACGAGTCCGGACGCTACGCTGACGAGCCACGCTTTGGCGTCTCTTTGTGTCTCAAAGGTCTTCGACTGCCGGTCACCATCTGGGCCCGCCCACGTAGCGCGCCAGCTCGTCTTGCGACTGCCGTCGGCTCGCGGCGGGTAGATGACTTTTCTAACGTGGGCCATGGAGCGCGCCTTCTAAAGAGCGCCGCATGATGCACGGTCCGGGCGCTACGTCATCTCTCGCCGTCAGGCGGCGTGCGAGGGCAATGAGTCATCGCCGCGCAGATAGGCGTCCAGTTCGGACCGGAAGGCATAGAGGCCGAAGCCCTCGCGCTTGCGGATTGGCACGGCCCAGCCTTGTTCGCGGGCCAAGTAGACCCAGCGCTCTTTCTTGCCGAGATACCGGGCTATTGCGCTTGCACCATCCAGGCGGTCGTTTGCTTGATCATCGTTCACTGCCACATCCCCCTTCCTCTCTCACGGGCTTGGTTCTCTTGCTGGCGGTAGGGATCGCCGTAGTTGGTTTCGGATATGGCCAGGCCCTCGTTGACTAGGATGGCGCCCAGGTCGCGGCCGTTGACCGTGCAGGTGGCCACGATGCGCTGATAGCGGTCGCGGGACTGGACGGTGCAGCGGGCGCCGTTGGCTGCGAGCTGTCGAGCTCGGGTCTTTGCTGCCGGTCCGCTGGCCTTGGCCTCGGGAGAGCAGGCCCAGACGTTCGGTCGCTGGCGGCAGCGGGTGAAGGGCGCGACCTCGCCAGCGTCGATCCCAGCCAACCGGACGCGATGGCGCTCACCGTCAGCCGTGTGGCACCGGCCACTGTCTCCGTCGCTCATAGCGAGGGTGGCGCAGATCAGGACGATGGGGGTCATTTCACCACCTTCAGGCCATGCTCCAAATGGTGCAGACGTGTTTCAAGCGACTGGCCGCGCTCGTCGTCCTTATGGCCCCACGGCCTCGGAGCAATGGCGAGAACGTCGGCCGGGTCTTCGCGGATCGTATGCTCGTAAACCCGATCCGCCGGGACGCGATCGTCCACGGTTAGAACCACGACATTTCCGTCAGGGTCTGCGATCTTCACGTCCAGCCAGCCGGTTTCATCGTAGTGCATCACCACGACAGCTTTGATCTCGCGTCCCATCACTTCGCCCCCTGTTCGGCTTCGCGCCACTTGTTGCATCGGTTGCACATGAGCCCCGGCTCCCTCTCGTTGAGAGCGACGAACCGGCAGCGCCGCCATTCGTGACGACCAAAGAAACAGCGCCAGTTCATCACGCACCGCCTTTCTGTTCGGCTTGCAGGCCGCGTTTCACAGCGCGCCTGGTGTGTTCGACATAGGCTCCGGTCGCCTTCCAGTAGGCGGCCATCGGTCCCTTGTTCTTGATCCACGACTGCTGCGCTCGCTGGCGCGCGTCGTCTCTCATGCTCGTCAACAGATCGCAGATCGCGTCGCGCTGCTCCTGCGGCAAGGCGAGGATGGATTTGAGACCAGGTAGAGCGAGGACCGGATTTCGCACCTCGCGGCGGTTGCTGCGATCCATCACGCACCGCCTTTCTGTTCGGCTGGCAGGGCGGCGAGGGCTTCAGTGGCCGGAGGCTCGATGCCGGGGCGCATTGCTGTGTGCTCGCCGGATATCGCAGCATGCCAGTTTGCCAGTGCTGCGGCGGTGCTGATGGTGTGATGCTTGGCCTTGTAGTCATCCCCGGCCATCTGCGCGGTGGCGGCCTTCTGAGCGAGGTATCCGACAAGCCAAAACCAATCGAGAGGCGCTTTCCCGGCGTCATGCTCGCTCGGCCAGCGTTCGCGCTGGTGCTGCGCCTCAAGAACGACCGCCTTCGCGAAGTCATCGACCTCGGGCGTGTTCAGTGCGGCGCGAAGCCGTTCGACCTCTTCCCGCAGCGCGTCGGGGGCGGAGCGGTCAGCGATAAGGCTTCGGATCGTCGCAGCGGCTTCGCGCCCGACAGGCTTTCCGGCGTCGAGATCGGCCAGAAGCGAAACGCAATCCGTGTCCGGCTGAGCGTCCTCGCGGGCTGGCGGCTTGGCGCGGAGGGCTTCGATAGTGTCGAGAAGTCGGGCGAGGGAGTTGCAGTTGATCGGCGCTGCGTCATGCCAGTTGTCGGTGGCGAGCAACCTCTCACGCATACGGGCCAGCCCTTCGGGGTCGTTCAGATAGCCGCCACTCCGATCATAGAGCGGCTTCTCCCCCGCCTCTGCCGGGGCTTCCTCGCGGGTGGCGAGGGCGTCATCGTATCGCTCAAATGCGGCCTCTATTTCCAACTCGGCGGCCTCCAGTTCACGGATGATCGCGGGCAGGTCATTGATACAGTCCACGACGGGGCGACCCACGAAAGACTCACCTCGCTTCCCTTGCTGGATCAATTCGACCCAGGATTTCAGCTTTACGAGTGCGCTGTTAAGTCGATCATCCACCGGCGCTGGGGCTGCGGAGAGCATGGCGGCGTAGTGACGATTGAAAGCCAGACCTGCCTGGGACATTGGCGAGACCTCTGGTCCCTGAGGCCAAGCTGACCTGTGCCAAGCAATGATCATCGCCTCTGTCGGCTCAACCGGCACGGTAACGCGAGGGGTGTCAGCCATTGCCGACCTCCTTTTGGTCGGAATGGTTGGGGGATTGCTCACCACGGGCGCGGGCTATGGCGGCTCGAAAACGGGCCATGGCGGGCGAGACGTGGCCGTAAAACTGACGAGCAACGTCATCGTCCTGAAACTCGCTCGCGAACTCATCAAGGCGGTCAAGCAAGAAGCTACCGTCCTGCTCAAGATCAGGCGCGGCGGCGATCAGGCAGGCGTTGGCAGGCCAATTCGCGGCCGAACGCTCAGTTGGAGGCTCGACGCAGATAATGTTGCCCGCTCCGATCCGGGGCGCCGCTACGGACACCAAGTCGCCCCAGTGCTCCCAAGGCCCAGGCGTATGCTTCACCCCGCTCATGCCGCTGCTCCGCGTTCATAGACCTGTTGAAGAACACGCCGCGCCGCTTGCCCGCCGGGGCCATCGTCACACGAAAGCGTCGTGCACTCCTCCGGCTCGTCATCGTCGTCGATGTGGCTGTCGTCGATCAGCAGCGGTTGAGCCCGCACAGCCTCTATCAGTGAGGCGACGCTTTCCTCGGCATCGAACCGGGCGCCGCCTACGTGGCGCGACTTGGCGCCCACCTCTTGGGCCGCCCACCAGGCGCCGATCTCAGGCTTCTCGCGAAGAATGCGAGCCCGCTTCAGTCGCGACTTGAGGAAGCAAAGATCGCAGTTGCCCTCGTAGTCGTGCAGACTAAGGTCGAAACCTTGGGGTAGTTCCGATGTCAGGCGCTTCGGATTGGCATTGTCGCCGAGCCAGAACCGCATGACTTCCGGCTTCGTGACCTTCGCCGTCGCCAGAGGGCAAACCGACTTCCATCGCTCTTTGTTCTTGGCATTGAAGGCGTACTGCTTAAGGACTCGGTGCCCTTCGTCGTGACGGAGGCCTACAGCGTTCGTCCAGCGCTCGTAGCCCAGCGAGCGCATAAAGTTCTTGATGACGCGAACCTTCAACTCGGACGTGCAGTAGCGCATCGAGACGTTCGGCAAGTACTGCTTGCGACGGACCATCTCCGCGAACGGCTCGCCGTCTCGGGCAGCGCTGTTAAAGCCGACCTCCTCGAAGGAGGCCGGGGCGCGCCACTCCAACCAACGCACATTCACGCCCCAGCGTGAGCCGCACTCATAGACGAAGCGCAGTGTCTCTTCTCTTTCCCGGCCAGTGTTGGCGAAGGCGACGACATGGTCGTCGGGCAGCTTTCCGCCATACGCCTGAAGAGCCCGCCAGAGCATGTAGGCCGAGGTCCGCCCGCCGCTGAACGACCAGAGGCACGGCCCATCAATGATGAACGGATCGCTCATGCCTCACCCCCACGGATGGAGGCTTGGCGGAGGGCGGAAAGGTCGCGCTCAGCAGCGTATCGCTCGGCGTCAACGTGGTCCTGCAATCCGGTCGTAGACGTGCACAAACTACGTCCCGCCAAGAAGGCGTTGCGGATCATCTTCCGCACCAGACGCTCGTCCGCCCCCAGCACCTCTGCCGGGCTCTTGGTTGATTCAGGCATGGTCATTGCGGGACCTCCGGCTGAACCGGATCCGGCAAAAACGTTTCAAGCCAGGCGCGGGCCTGATCACCGCTGTCGTAGAAGTGCTTGGCCGCCTCGTCGCCCAGCAGGATCGCTCCAGCCGCGTGAGGCCCCATCATTTCCTCCAGCAGGTAGCCCGCAGCCCCTGCCTGGTGGACCGCCCAGCCTGCGATGCAGTGGGTCGTCTCGCAGGTGTGCCAGTCGCCCATGTTCAGGGCGTCGTCATCCTTGAGTGCTAGCGCGGCGACGGCAGCGATGCGCTGGCGCTGTTCGGCCTCGTCGGTAGGCCGCATGTCCTGGACCGCTTTCGGCAGGACGGCACGGCGCAGGTCGGTATCGCCCAGGACGGCACCGCGCAGGACGGCACCGCGCATGTCGGCATCGCTCAGGTCGGCACGGCGCAGGTCGGCACCGCGCAGGTCGGCATCGCTCAGGTCGGCACGGCGCAGGACAGCACCGCGCAGGACGGCACCGCGCAGGACGGCACCGCGCATGTCGGCACCGCTCAGGTCGGCACCGCGCAGGTCGGCACGGCTAGCGAATGCTGCCTTTACCGCCATCCCCAGCTTCACGCCGGGCGCCAGTTCAGCAGCGCACTCGATTTCGATCTGGAGCGGAGGGAGGCTGGAGAACCAGCGGCGGGCGATAGTGATGACTTCAGGCATGGTCGTGGGCCTTCTGAGGGCGCGCGACAACAGAGCCGTCGAACCGCTTGGTCCGGGTCTTGTCGAAGCCGCGTGATTGAATGGAGCCGTGGCCGCGCTTCTGGCGGCGGGCGTACTGGCCGGTCTCGCCAGCCTGGGCCTTGGCCTTGGCGATGCGGGGCGTATCCTGTTCGTCCGTCTTCTTGCGGGCGCAGGGCTTGCGGTAGAGGGCGCGGTTATCGAGCGCGTTGGTGCCCAGCAGGGCGAGGGCGCGGAGGTGTTCGTCTATGACGCCCTCGGTCATGGGCTGGAGCTTCTCGCCACATCCGCAGGCGCAACGGCCTTGCTGGTCGATCATCAGCTGACCGAACTCGGCGCGGGTCAGCGGGCGGCGCTTCTCGATCTGGGCGGCGGGCGGAAGGGTCATGCCGCCGCCTCCAGAATCATGACAGCGTTTGCCGAATGAGCATTCCTGTTGAGATTGTTGGCGGTGGGCCCGACTGGCCGGCCTGGGTTCAAGCCGTAGGGTCCGTTCTCGCTATCGTCGCCGCTGTCGGCGTCATCCTTTTGCAGAAATGGATCGCCGATAGAGACCGTGCCAAATCGCAGGGGGAGTATGTTGCCTTGGCTGTGGGCCTTGCCCGTCAAGCCGCTCAACTCGTCAGAGACATCGAGCGGACCCTGGACATTGGTAAGCTTGCCATTGATGCGAAGAATGCCGATGACGTCGCTGAGAGTCTTGATCGGCTTCCATATGATCGAATGCCGACTGCCGAGTTTGCGCTTGCGTACGTCAACGTTCGTCGTGCAGTCCGTTTCTACGGGCTCCAGTACGAGCAGGTTCAAGGCCTGTCGGATAGCCAAGTCGCAATTGCTTTGGCGGCAGGCATCCGAACCAAGCTCTTCAATCAGGCTCAGGCTGTCTTTCTTCAGGTAGAGCGCCTCGAGCGTGAGGCAAATGTACTCGGCGCAATTCGAGAGGCCGATGATGACGCCGAAATCCATTCGCGTATCAGGGCGCACCGCCAGCGCATGGGACACGAGTAGCACTCAACCCTCCTTCGCGGCTTGAATGGCGGCTTCGAGTTCGCGGGCCTTCGCCATGTCGGTGGCCTTGAGGACGGCGAACTTCGCCTGCTCCTTCCGGTCGGTTTCGAGAGCTTCGATCTGCTCCGGCCGCAGGAAGGGCAGGTCAGCGATCAGACGGTCTGCCCAAGCGATGGTGTCGACAGCCAGTGACGTCCCTTCATCGGCGTCGGCCGCAGCGCCGCTGGCTGTCGTATCCTCGGCGGGGGGAGGATCGCCGGGGAAAGGGTCGCCCGCGTCTGACGGGTCGGAGGCGGGATCAGACGCGGGCTTATTCAACGCGGCGTTGGAGGGGGGCACCGGGTCGAAATCGGGGATGGTGTCTTCTGGATCGAGGCCATGGACGGCCGAGAAGCCTTCGCGCGGCGCGTCGTTCGGCGCGGCTAGGCGGGAAGCGAGGTTCGGGCGCTCGGTTGGGACGGCGCGGGCCGTGATGTTCTGATAGTCCTCGACCTCTTCGCGCACCTGGAAACCGCGAAGCATGTCTGCGCAGCCGTCGCGCAGAGCCCAGGCGCGGGCGCGCATCTGGAGCATACGTTTCGGATACTGCTGCCAAGGCCCTTGCTTGTTCCAGAGGCCCGCCTTCTTGGCGTCGGAGACCGAGAACGAGCGGGCGATCGTCTCGCCAGTGTCGGGCCGCGTGACCTCGCAATGAGCTACGGCCGTGTCACCGTCCCCGTCGATCCATTCGCGAGCCTTGATGCCTTGGGCGCGAGCAACGGCCATCAGGCCGTCACCCCAGAGCGTCGGGCGGTTGTTGACGATGGCGAACGACTGGAGGGCTTGAAACGGGGCGAGACCCAACTCGGCGCCCGCCATGATCGCGACCATGACCTGTTCCGGCTTGTCGAGGCCGCGCGGTGCGAGGCCAGACGCTGCGATTGCCTGGGCGACACGGAAAGCCTCGTCCAGCGATTGCGGGACCAGCGCGGCGACCGCGCCGCCGGCCATGATCGCCGGCTTGGGCGCAGCCGGCCGGGTTGCGGGGACTTGAGCGTTCATGCCGCGATCTCGCTGTTGGGGGTGTTGTCGTTTGCTTCAGCGGCGATGACCTCAAGCCGCTGGTCGATCTGCTTCGCCGCCCAAGGCGGGAGGGTCAGGTATTCGGCGTCTTGGCGATCACCGCCGGGGCCGGGCCAGACGCCCGTTTCCACGCAGTGCGCGAACTGGTCGATGGCGCGGCGCAGCTGCATCCGGCCCCGGTCCAGATCGGCGCCGGTCAGCACGGTGACGCGGACGCAGTGGGGAGGGGCTTTCTCCACCCAAACGAGGGCGAACTCTTCCATCGGGCGGCCGAGAACGGCTTCGGAGGCCATGCCGACCAGGGCGGCCTGCATGTGGTAGCCGAATCCGGCGAGGGACCGCTCCAGGTCGTCGTCTGCCACGCTAGCGGTCGTCTTCAGGTCAGCGAACAGGCCCGAGGCGTTTGGCACCACGTCGGGGCGGCTCTTCAGCCAGACGCCGGTCTGCGCGTCTTTCCAGAGCAGGGAGCGTTCGACGAAGCCGTCCAAGATGCCCTGCTCGACCAGAGGGTGACGGGCGAGGGCTTCGGCCATGCCGGTGACGGCGGCCAAGTCGGCATCCGTGATCACCGTCTTGCCGGCTGCGATCATGTCCTCGCGCCACTGTTTGGCGTCCTTGGTCCGCCAGTCCGACCATTGCTCGGGCCGGGTCACGAACTCTTCGGACAGACCCTCGGAGCCTTCCAGCAGCAGCTTGTGCGCCAGGCGGCCGAGAGCAAAGGCTGGGCGATCCGGCTGCGGCGCCCGCTTCGGGTTCAGGGCGCTGTCGACGAAGTAATGCGCCGGGCTCTGGCTCCAGATCGTCCGCAGACCGCTGGAGCTGATCGACGGGCCGACCGTAGGCTGGCCGTGATAGATCTCGATGGGCAGCGAGTAGACGCCCGGCTCGCTGATCTTGCCCGACAGGGGCATGGGCAGGGGATGGTGCAGGGTCACAGCAACCACCAGAGAGAGCCGAGGACGACAGCGCCCGCGGCGAGTTGAAGGGAAACCCGGATCAGGTTCACGGGCAGGCGGCGCGGCTGGAAAGGAACGGCGCGCGGATCGCCGGGGCGGACCTGAGCAGCCAGCTCGCGATAGCGCTCGCGCACGGCCTCCCACGGATGTGGGGGGATGATGCGGAGGTCGGCCATCGTCATGCCGCCCTCGCCATGCTCGCCGGGGGCAGGGGATCGTTCTCGGCCTCCCGAGCGTCGCGAATGGCCCAGGCCAGTGCATTGACGACCGGGATCAGCAGGCCGGGGTCTTCTGCCGCAGCCAGCTCACCGGCGAGGCGCAGCATTTCCTGCGTGGCCTGATCGACGGTCATCCGGCGTCGGGTGCGGCGGTCCAGAATCTTCGGACCTTCGACTACGAATAGAGGCTGGCGGCTCGGAGGGACCAAGGCGAGGTTCACGTTGCCGGCCTTGGCGATCCCAGCGACGACGCCGGGCATGATTTCGGAGATATGTTGCATCACGCAGCGCTCCTCAGAGGCTCGAGGGCCGAGGCGAGCATGTCGCCGGGAACGGTGATGACGACGCCAGCGAGGCCGTTCTCGATCTGCACGTCCCACTTGCCTGCGCCGCTGTTGGCCGGGGCGAGGATGGCGCCGCGCGCCAAGCCGTTGATGACGGCTTCACCGATGAAGGCGAGGGTGTATTGGCTCCAGCGAGTCTCGATGAGGGCGCGGCCCCAATCGCCCAGACCAGCGCCAACAGGGCGCACGATGCGCGCAGGGATCAGGACGGCTTCGCCGGGAGTGAAGGTTGCCAGGCCCATTACGCAGCCCATCGTGCTTGCGCGGCTTGGGCCTTCAGCGCGGCGCGGACGGCCTCGCAGTCCACCGGCGGCTCGTAACCCATGGCGTCGCGCCACAGGTCTTCCTTGCCGGACCAGTTCGCGAAGATCGAGCCGGTGGACATGCCAGCGGCAGCGGCGATGTCGCGAATGGTGACGGGCGCATAGCTACCCGCCGGGGCCCAGAGAACGCGGGCGGTGTGCAGCAGCTTCTCGCGCGTCGCCGCCTTGGCGAGCTGGCGCTTGTTCAGCTTCGGGGCGTCGTCGTTCGCTGCCAGGTCAGGCGCTTGGACGCGGTCGTTCGTGGATTGGATGGACATGAGGTCTCTCCGGTTGATGGAGAAACTGATACTACGGTATTCCGTAAGTCGCAAGAGCTGATTACGATTTTCCGTAATGTAGCTGCGCGGCGACAATACCGGTCGTAGGTCACCGGTCGGCGACTCGACTTCTGGGCGCGAACGTTGATTCGTTAACGCGAGGATGGACGGGAAGGAGAGCCGGAATGGCCCGAAAGACGATCTATTGCGCGCAGGCCTTTTGGCATCGACGGGGAGGCTTGATAGGCGGCGAGGTTCATCAGTTTTTGAATCGCGAGCGCGCGGTCGAAGGCGGTCAGGCCCTTTTCACGGGTGCCCACGGCGTCGCCGTGTTTTCGGTTGTGGGCTATCCTGACATCGACCTTTGGGAAGAGCCCCGCATGGTCGAGGTGTATGGCGACGTTCCAGCTATCGAGCCCGATCCTCCTCCAGGCGATTTCGCCTACTTCAAGATCGACTGCAGTGCTGCCGGAGATGTTTGGACCCAGGTGGACCCGTGGGCCGTTGATGGGGTGGACGAAGAGGCAGCGTGACTCGACTTCATATGTTCGCCTGGATAGCGTTGTTCTGCTTCTGGGGAGGGGCGAATGAGGCTTCTGGTTTTCGCGGCTTTGGTCGCAGTCTTGGCCATGCCGCTGGTGGCTACGGCCCACCCGGGCGGCTTGAACGCTGAAGGGTGCCACAACGACCGGAAGAACGGCGGCTATCACTGCCATCGGGGGAGCAGCGGCGGTTCGTCTCGGTCTGCTCCACCTAGCCAGGCGCGCGGGCTTGTGGGTTCCGGCTCGAGCTCGGGCGGCGCGTTCAGGAACTGCGCAGAGGCGAGGGCGGCCGGCAAGGCTCCGGTGCGTCGAGGACAGCCGGGCTACGGGCCGCACTTGGACCGTGACGGCGACGGCGTGGGCTGCGAGCGGTGACGCAGAACAAGGCGCCATCAGGAAGAGCGTTCTGATAAGCTCAGTCTGGGAGGAGACGAGCTATCGATAGCCACAAAACCAGCTTTAGCCTGCACGGGCCGGAGGACGCGGAGGCCGTCGACTACAGGTATCTGTGGTTTAGCTGGGCTGCGTTCGTCTGCGTCGTCATCGTGCTGGGGGGCTTTTTCGACACCAGCGGCCCGCTGCTGGTTGGGGTGATGTACACCTTCGTCTATCTGCCGATACTTGCCGTGCGCTGGTGGCAAGACCGACACCACATTCGACTTCGTCCGCGAAAGATAGTCGCAGTGGTGCTGACGATGTTCCTGCTGGCTGTCCTGGGAACCGTGATCGCAGCTCTAGGTATCTTCTTCGTTCGGCTAATGTTGGGTAAGGCCTAGAGCAGCCATGGATGAAGACGACGACATCGACCCTTCAGACGACCCGATCTATCGGGCTGGCGTGCTCATGGGCAGGAACCAAGCCCTGACCGATGTCATGGAGCGTCTGTTCTCGCCTGACGCCGTGTCGGCCGAGAAGACTGTTCGATCCCTTCACGCTTGGGTCCAGCAGACCATGGAAGAGGTGAGGGTCGAGATGCAGCTCGTCTTTGCGGAGTGGGACGACGAGGACGACGCCTAACAAAAACCCCGCCTGGTGGGGGGGCACGGTGCATTGTTGAGCGCGGCAGGTTCGCGCAGCCTGTTGTCTCGTAACGGAGACGAACAGATGATTGCCCTATCATATAGAGCCGAAGCCCATGAGCGCATTTATCAAGGGCTGACCCAAATGCCGTCTTTTGAGTGCGCCTTGGTCACTCAAGCTCTAAAGAATTCCCCAGCCATGCTACCTATCGATGGAGATGTTGGGCGTGAGGCCGACCAACTTCGCCGCAACCTACTGCGCGGATTTGGCGACGATCCGGGCTAATTGAGATGATATCTATTGGGGCGATCCCCAATTTTGCTCACAGCCCAGCCCTTTACGCTCACCGATTCGTCAAAAAAGCTTTCGTCAAGAGCTTTACCTGCGATTAGGGATGTGTACCTCTTCATGTAGCTGGCGACCGTGCGCTAGACACTAGATGAAGTGTCCGCCATCGTCGTCTTCACCCAACGAAAAAGCCGCCGGGATCCTACTCCCGACGGCCTTTGCTTCGATGGGTTTCCAAGGGTTGGCGAGGCCCGTCTCAGCGCTAACACCGTGAATTCTTTCACGGGCTGAGGGCCTCGTCAATCCATCACTTTGAAGCCCGGACGCCGGGCAGAAAGGGATGGCGATGCAGTACGCCCTCCAAGTTTTTGAGACCGAAGACAACTTCGACTTCCGCATTGTTGATCGTGACGGCGAGCCCTGGTTCGTCCTCGTCGATGTTTGCCGCGCGTTGGATCTCCGCAATCCTAGTGATGCCGCCTCCCGGCTAGATGCTGATGAGAAAATGACCCTCGCTCTGACCGAGGGTCAATCAGGCGTCCGCGGCGGGGCGCGTTCAATGACGATTATCAACGAGTCAGGCCTGTTCTCGTTGATCCTTCGATCGGACAAACCTGGGGCTAAGCGGTTCAAGAAGTGGGTGACTTCCGAAGTTCTGCCTTCAATCAGGAAAACCGGAAGCTACGGCGGCCGCGTGCCGACCTTCATCAAGCGATACAATGAAAATTGGAACCGGATCGAACAGGGGCATTTCTCGGTTCTGAACGAACTGGTTATCCGCGTTTGGGGGCGCTTAGAGCAAGCGGGGCACTTGATGGCTGACAAGGCTCCCGACGGCACGGAATTGCGCCCCGACTCGAGCGTAGGGCGCTGCTTTTCAGACTGGCTAAAAAAGAACCATCCGACGATCTCTACATCATTTTCCTATTACATCCACACGACCGCCCAATGGGAGGGCGAGGTTCGGCAGTACCCGATGTCAATGCTACCCCTCTTCCTGGAATACGTGGACACGGTCTGGATACCCCAGAGAGCGCCTGAGTACTTCAAGACCCGCGACCCTGCGGCTTTGCCTTACCTGCCGAAATTGCTTCCCGACCCCTCGCGGCCCAAACCGGGAATGATGAGGCGGCCAACGCTCCTTGGTTATCGGAAGCGGAAGCCATAAGCACCTGGGGAGGCTTCGGCCTCCCCTCTCACCCAGCCTTAGCCATGCAGTCAGCAACCTGATGCGTCTGAGGCTATCGTCGCTCAGAAGAGCCTATCGGGCCAAGTCTCTAGCCGCTGACAAGCCCCTTCGAAGCGCGCCAGTGACGTGGTGCGACTTTTGTGGGTGACGTCGATTGCTCCCGTCCGCCGGTCAATGATGACAGAGGGCCTGTTTATCCAATTGTACGAGAGGCGACCCCGAATGACATCGGGGGTGATGACGGTGTCTGTTAGGGTTCGCCATCCATCATCGCCACGACCCGCAATGGCGGGCTCCATGGATGGAGGCATCTTTACGCGCACGACATCCCCGTCGATTTCGACATGCAGGCGTTCATTGATCCGTTGAATATCGTTGAGCCGGGAATGTGCGTTTTGGCTGTGAAAGCCATCTGCATATTGGCTGTTTGGGGTCTGCGCTGGGGTGGTGATGCTGACCCCGTCGCAAACCAGCATTATAGCTGTGAGTTCAGCGATCATGTCTCGTCCTCAGTCCGCCGTCAGCAGCAGGTGGCGGCGGATAGTCGGCAGTGAATGTTTTATCCGTCCGTGCCTGTGCGTCGCGCCTCGGCCCGCTCAGCTACCTTCGCTTCCGCTGGGCGCACCACAGACAGGGCGGCTTCCAGCGCGGCCGTGTCGACGTCGTTCGGATCAAAATCCAGGATGAATCCGGCTGTCGTTTCCAGCGGCGCGGCCAGGCGCCGAAGCCACTTGTCCGACGGAGGCCGAGGCGTAGTTTCAAGCAGTTCGATCGTGGCCGGCGGCACACCTATCTTGTCCGCCAGCTCGTCGATTGTCATGAAGCGAAACTTGCGCCAGGCCGCGAGATGGTTGCGCTCAGGCTCCTCCAACTCGGAGCCGAAAATGTCTTCCACGGACAGGTCGAACGCGCGGGCAATCTTGGCTTCATTGACACCCGTTAGGCTGGCCGTCTGCTTCCCCGTGCCGTCTCCGACGTAGGACCGGATGGTGTTGTAGGACACGCCGGATGCACTGGCCACGCGGCTCTGGTTGAGGCCGCTCGCCTTCATCCAAGCGATAAAATTCTCGCGTCGAACATCCTGGAGTGACATTGCCTGTAAGTGTTGCAGGCAATACGGATTCCCGTAACCGCGAAGTTCCGTAGTTCCTGTTGCAAGCATCTACGATATTCCGTAGATATGGGCCATGAACCACGTCACCACGGCCCTAACCGAGATTGAGCGTGCCGCCAAAGCGGAGGGCCTAGCTGCGCTCTCCCGTCGATCCGGCGTCCCATACACCACCCTGATCGATTGGCAGAAAGCAGGTTGGCGCCCCCGCGCGGTGGCGACTCTGGAGCGTTTGGCCCTCGCGGCGGCGGCCATCCCGGCCAACGACGACGCCCCCGCCAGCGAGGCGGCGTGACATGCTGTCATCGGCCGCCCTCCAGTTTCGACGCCAAGAGGCCCTGATGAACGCGGGCACGGTCTACGGCCTGATTATTGGTGCCAACGAACTCGCCGTCCAAGGTCGCGAGACGGATGCGCTGAAGGCGCTGGCGACGATCACCGGCGCGCTGCCGTTCGAGATCGATGCGATCCGCGAAGTCCTCGCCGCCGAGCGAGAGGCCGCAAAGGCGCGTGACCTGACGCAGCGGACGCTGGCCCCCTTCTTCCCGCGCGTACCCGCTGAACAGCCTGACGCCGCGAATGACGAAGCTCAATCGCCTTCTCCCGAACAACCAAGCCCGACCGTCGCCTGATCATCGGGGTCGGTCGCCCCTGAACGAAACCTTGGCCTTTAGGGCAACAAATGAAGAACTTCGCACCGATGAAGCCCCGCGAGCCCGGCACTGTCTGGGAGGCGATCAGCGACGCCATGAACCAACTCGGCGGTGCCGAGAGGATGGCGACCGCTGCTGATCGAAAGGTCTGGTGGGCCTACACTGTGAGCGACGAGGACGCCTCGGCCAATGCTCGCACGGGGCTGTCGTTCAGCGACGCCTGCAAGCTGGCCGAGAAGGGCGGAACCGCCTTGGCCGAACACATCGCCTTGCGCGCTGGCGGCGTCTTCATCCCGGCTGAGGTGATCGACGACGCAACCCTCAAGGCTGAGCTGGCGAAGTTCTCGGCCGAGAGCGGAGATCTAGTCTCCGAGATCATTCGTCGGACCGCAGACGACGAGTTCTGCCGCCGTGACGGCGCCGCATCTCTACCGCTGGTGAAGGGCGCGCTGCGCTCGCTGCTGTCGCTCTACCACCAGTGCAAAGCGCGCGCCCAACAACGCTGACCGAACGGGACCGACCGCCCCGTTGAGCGGTCTTGATGGAGGGCCAGATGGCCAAGAAGCTCGAAGCTGACAATGACCAATACTCCGACGTGCAAGGAACGATCGGCGCCATTCCGAACGAGCCGGACAACGGCATGCCGTCGCACGACGACATCCGCATGGCCGCGAACGAAATGGTCCAGTGGAACGAGAAGCGGAAGAAGCTGACCGCTGAGATCAGCGCCTTCCGCAAGGGCCTCAAGGCGAAGGGCATCAAACTCGGCGTTCTCGACGAACAGGTCCGCCTGCTCGAATGGACCCCGGAAGAGGTCAAGCAGTTCTACGCCGAGCGCGACTGGTTCGCTGAGGCCATGCGCCAGCCCATCGGTTCGCAGTTGGAACTGTACGGCACCGACGCGACGCCTGACCCGGTCCGCGAACAGTTGAAGTGGCGCAACATCGGCTTCCGCGATGGTCTGGCCGGCAAGGGGTGGGCGAACGAGGCGCCCAAGGAATGCCCGCACGACTGCGTCCAGTCCTATGGGGAAGGGCATGAGGAAGGGCAGGCCACCGTGCGCCGCGCCTTTGCCGCCCGCTTGGCCCAAGCGCCGGTCGCCGAAGATGACGACCAGATCGACATCGAGGACGTGGCCAACGACCGCGGCGACGACTCTATCGAAGACGAGGCCGCCTGATGTCGGGGCTGGCCTTTACCATTCCGGGCGACCCTCGCGGTAAGGGCCGGCCCCGCGCCACCGTGTTCAAGGGCAAGGACGGCGCTCCGGCACGCGCCCGGATGTATTCGGACTCCAAGACCGTCAGCTACGAGAACCTCGTCAAGATGGCGGCGTCTCAAGCTCTTGGTGGCCGCGCGCCCCTCGACGTGCCCCTGACGGTCGTCGTCACAGTCCGCATGACTCCGGCAGCGTCCAGCAGCGCCAAAAAGCGCGCCGCCATGCTGTCGGGCACCATCGTTCCGACCAAGCTTCCCGACCTCGACAACGTCGTGAAGGCCGTTCTCGACGGCTGCAACAAGGTCGCGTTCAGGGACGACGCCCTGGTCGTCAGCCTGATCGCTCGCAAGCGCTACGCCGAAGTTGCCGGCGTCGATGTCGAAATCCGTCCCACCATTCTGAAGGCCGCAGCATGACCCATCACGGCAATAACGACCCATGGCCTGATCATCAGGTCGACGCCCTCAAGGCTCTCTGGGCCGAGCGAAAGAGCGCTAGTGAGATTGCGAAGGCGCTGGGCAACAAGTCGGGCGCGGCGGTGCTGGGCAAGGCTCACCGCCTCGGCCTGAGCGAACGGACGGCTCCAGCGAACTTCCAGACGCATACCAGTACGGCCCAGGCCGCGCGCCAGCCGAAGGCTCCGCCTGTCAAACGCATCCGGGCGACCGGCGGCATCAAGATCGACAAGCCTGCGCCGGCGTCCAGCTTCGGGCGGTTCGCGCCTTCCAGCCCAGCCGAAGCAGCGAAGAAGCGCGAGCATTTCGCCAAGCACGGCGCCGGGATCATCGACGGCTTCGCTGAAGCTGCGAATGACACTTCGATCCTGCTGATCGAGCGCCGCCGGTTCCAGTGTTCATGGCCGGTCGGAGAGATCTCGGGCGCCGGGCAGATGTGCTGCGGTCAGCCGGTCGACCCCGCCGCTACTGGCGCGACCGAGGCCTATTGCCCGACCCACCACAAGCGAGCGGTCGGCAGGATGCTTGCCGCGTCCAAGGCATTTGGGTCTGACGAGCGCCGCCAGGCCCGTCGCGCCGAGTCCACCCCCTGGGATCAGGGGAGGGCTGCGTGAGCCAGCGCGAGAAGTACCTCGTCGAGCGGATCGATCGCAGCCGGGAGAACGCGACCAACCAACAGGCTCGCTCCTCTCGCTCGATGTTCCTGCGCATGACCGCGCGCCGGACAGTGCGCTCGCTCATGCAGGACGTGGCCGATCCGAAAGAGCAGGCCGCGCTCCTCGGCGACCTGATCGACATTGCCGCTGAGTTCCGTTGGCCCCTGATCGGCCGCGTCGAGACCGCCACGGCGCTGAACTCAGTCGCAGCCGACGTCTGCGCCATCTATCGCCTGCCCAAGGCCATGAAGAACGCGGCCGCAGAACACGCCTGGAGCAGGCTGACGGCGGCCAATGATGGGGGCGAGGAATGAAGCCCCAAGTCCTGATCCATTGGGATGCGACGGGAATGCAGCGGACCGGCGCCACCGAAGGCGTCGAGGTTGTCTACGTCGACGAGCGCGTCCCGCACGACCGCGTCTACCGCAGCATGGGCAGCGTCACTCCCGAGCTGATCGAGCTTCTCGCCTCCGGGCGGTTCAAGGATGTCGATGACGCCCTGAACCATATCGATGGAGGAGGCGCATGAACCGCCGTGACCTCCTCGATCTCGAGCTGAACTACGCCCGGATGTTGCGCCGTGAGGCCAAGTCCCGCGCCAAGCGCTATCCGGCCTTGGCCGAGCAACTGAACCGCTGGGCAGACGCCGCCATCGGCCGCGCCGAAGCCATCCGTTCCGGCCCGCTCTTCGACATGGAGCGCGCGGCATGATGGATGACCCCCGCGACGCCGAGGATGCGGTCAACGCCCTTCCGCTGAATTTGGAGGCTGAACAGGCCCTGCTGGGCCAGCTGATGTTCGACAACGACGTGCACCGCCAGGTGCATGACGTCGTGACCGCGGAAGACTTCAGCGAGCCGTTCCACCAGCGGCTCTACGCGGCCATCGTTGGGCTGGTGACGGCCGGCAAGCTGGCCGAGCCGACAACGCTGCAGGCTGCCTTTACGGCCGATCCGGCCTTCGAGGAGTTCGGCGGTTTCGGCTACCTGTTCGATCTGGTCGACCGGGCCCCCCCGTCCAATCGCTCGCGGGACTACGCCGCCCTGGTAGCTGACACCGCCGTCCGCCGTCGTCTGATCAAGATGGCGGCCGACGCCATGCATCAGGCCCGCAACCCCGAACTGTCCGGCTATCAGGCTGTGGCCCTGGCGCGCTCCGAGCTTGAAGCGGCCGAGCGTGGCGCCGCGCCCGAAGACGCCTTGTTCGTGAACGCCCACGACGCCGCACTGGCCCGCATGGACCGGCTGGAGCTGGAGATCGCCACCGGCAAGCCCAAGGGCGTGCAGACCGGTCTGTCGTCGATCGACAAGCGCCTGGGCGGCCTGATGCCGGGATCAGTGATCGTCATGGCTGGGCGGCCGGGCATGGGCAAGACGGCCCTTCTCGGCAATGTCCTCTACGGCGCCGCCTTACGGAACCCGACCAAGCTCTTCGCGGGCTTCTCGCTGGAGATGGACACCGACCAGCTGAATGACCGGGCCCTGTCACGTCTGACGGCCACGCATGAGCAGCCGGTCAGCTTTTCCGACATCGCCAAGGTGGCGCCGCTGACCTCCTTCGATCTGCAGACCCTCCATACCGTGAAGGGCGAGATCCCGAAGAACCTCTGGCTGCGAGACAGGGCAGGGGTGTCCGTGGAAGACGTCTCCCGCGCCGTCTGGGCCATGAAGCGCCGCGGCGATCTGGCCGCAATCGGGATCGATTATCTCCAGCTGATGCGCCGGCCGGCCTTGGCTGGGCGGAACGAGGCCTCCGCCATCGCAGAGATGACCGGGGCGCTGAAGACGCTCGCTCGCGAAGCCAAGATCGCGATCATCTTGCTGTCGCAGCTGAACCGCTCGGTCGAGCAGCGGGACGACAAGCGCCCGATGCTATCGGACCTCCGGGAATCCGGCTCCATCGAGCAGGATGCTGACGCCGTCCTCTTCCCCTTCCGCGAGGTCTACTACCTCCAGAAGGCCGAACCGAAGGCTGGGACCGAGGAGCACATGCTCTGGGAGGCCGAGGTCGCCCTTAAGCGCACGGTGATGGATGTCATCATCGCCAAGAACCGTCACGGCTCCGAGGGCTCCGAGCCCCAGCAGTACCGGGCTGAGATCGACCTCATCACTGACAGGAGCGCGGCATGAGCCTGAGCCTATCTGCCCTCCGTGAACTCGTCGCCATCGGCCTGACCGCCGAACAAATCCTGCGCGTGGCCGAGGCTCAGGCGGAAGCCAGCGAGAGCCCGCGCCAACGAACCAAAGCTGCCGAGCGCCAAGCACGATACGAAGAGCGGAAGCGTCAGAAAGCGTCAGAAAACGTCAGTTCTGACGTCAGAAATGACGCGTCAGAAGCTGACGCCTCCCTCCCTCTCCCTCCTTCCCCCCAGACCCCCCAACCACCCACACCCTCCCGCGAAATTAAACCCCCTATAGTCCCCCAAACCGATCAGCCTGCCGGGCCCTCTCGCCGGAAGCCGAAACGGGCCATCCCCGATGGTTTCCCGTCTGCCGAGGCCATCGCCGAGCAGCAGGCCAAGGCCCGGTCGGTCGGTGCGAACCTCGACGTGGCCAACCAGGCCGAGCGTTTCCGGAACTGGTCGATCGGCAACGACGCCCGGTACGCTGATTGGGCCGCGACGTGGCGGAACTGGTGCGACCGGGCGATCAAGAACGCTCCGAAGACGGCCGTGGCCGCCGCGCAGAGCCGGGCCACCCCGTCCGAGGCCGACCGCTGGCGCCGCTGGCTGCGGGAGTACCGCCTGAACGGCCACTGGCCGTCCGATGATGCCGGGCCCAGGCCGGGCCATCCCGCCTGCCGCGTCCCCGCCGCCCTGCTGGCTGAGTTCGGGCATGCGCCAGCTCCCGCCGCTAATGACCACAAGCCCGACCTGTTCGCCCGAGGAGACGCAGCATGACTAAGACGCCTGATTTCGCCACGGAAGCTGATCTGGTCGCGGCATTCGTTGCCGATGTGCGTTGCCAGAACGATCACCATGCTCGCCACAACGCTGGCTGCGCGCCGGGGCAGCGCCAAAAGCCGGTCTGGACCGTCTATCCGGAGACAGCGGGCTGGGATTTGCTGCTCGTTGATCAGGTCGGCGTCCAGATCGGGATCGAGGCAAAGCTGACGTTGAACGCCAAGGTGCTTTGCCAAGCGCTACCGGATCACCGATGGGCGTCCGAGCATGGACCAGACTACAGGGCTGTCTTGGTCCCGGCCGACAAGGTCCAGGCAAACATGCATCCCATCGCGGCTGCCCTTGGACTGACCATTCTGACGGTGCGTCGGGAAGAGCACTGGGGCGGAAAGGTTAGCGTCTACGTCCATCCCTCGTCGTTGCCCGACGAGAACGGAGGCGACAGCTGGAGCGTCAAGGGATGGCGTTCGTGGCTCCCGAGCCAGCGCTGCCCCCTGCCGGATTACGTCCCCGATGTTGAAGGCGGCAAACCCTCGCCGGTGGCCCTGACTGCATGGAAGGTGAAGGCGATCAAGCTGCTGATCTTGGTGGAGCAGCGTGGGGGCGTCACCCGGCGGGACATGAACCACCTCGGGATCAGTCCTAGCCGATGGACCGATGCCTATCATGGCTTCCTAACGCCCGACCGCATCAGGGGCCTCTACGTGCGCTGCGACCGGACGCCCGACTTGCAGGCCCAGCATCCAACGAACTGGCAGCAAATCGAGGCTGACTTCGCCAAATGGGCGCCAGCCGATCTTCTCGCCGCCAACGATACCGCCCCCCAGGAGAACGCAGCATGAGCAAGGCCGACCGCGCCAAGAAGCGCCAGCAGAAGCGCTACGCCAAGCCATCCATGCCGAGAGCCATCGGGGCGAACGACAACATCGAGGCGGCGAACGACAACACGGCGCCGGTGTCGATCCGCGGTGTTCGGCTGACCGACAGCCAGGCGCTGCGGTTCATGGCGGCAGAGGCCAAGGTCGCGTCGCCTGACCTAGACCAGCAGCGGGACGGCCAGCGCATGTTCCGCGCCCTGGACGCTGAGATCGACGCCACCATTCTCGAACGGGCGGCCAAGGAGAACCTGGAGGAGCTGCGGAGCCTGGAAGCCCTGCGCGGTTTCGACATCGGCGTGTCGGATCATGAGAAGGCGAGGGGAGCGCCGCGAGCGTCGCGGGACGGGCTGGAAACCCTGCTGACGGCCGGTTCGATCACCCGCACCCAACACGCCGCTGGTCTGCGCTATCGGGCGGACTATGAGCTGCTGGACCCGGAGAAGGGCCTGACCCCTCCGACGCTGGACCCGGCCCTGCGCAACATCGTCCGCGGCGGCGAAGGCTTCGCCCAGAAGCGCCGGGAGCGGGAGGAGTTCGTGCGCGATCTCGAGGCGATGATCCAGGAGGAAGACCGCACCTTCCGCGGCGCGCTGGGCAAGAGCGATGTCGAGCGGCTCGGCCGGGCGGTCTGGGCGCTGCGAGAGGTGGCGGGGAAGGGGGCGAACCTGCTGACGCTCAGCGCTAACGGATCAACGCGAACGAGGCTCTCGGCCGCGTTGATCTTGGGATTGGATTCAGCCTCTATCGCGTACGGATTGGACTAGGGGATCGCTACAAAAGACAGCGATCTTTTGTTCAGCTCAGCCTCAAAGATATCGGTCTGCTCTCGGAAATCCGAATGTGCATCGAATTCAGCACGATCGTTGGTGGCGACGTTTGTCAGTCCATCATGAATCGCTTTCACAGAATAATCGGAAAGGTTGGACGCAATAACGGTCCATTTCTGGATGTCTAAAGCCAAGGCATTCCTCCTAAAGAACGGCATTGTTAAGCGGGACGGCGAACGTCTTGTCAAACGATGTTTGGTGGATCGCGGCGCAGCTGTGATTGTGCGGGCTTGACGCAGGACAGGTAATCGCAGACACAACCCATGGTGCAGCAATGCGCCGAGAGGCCCCAGGCACTGTGTCCGGGGCCTTTTTTGCGCCCTCCGACCACGTTCTGAGCTGCGGCGTACGGCTGGATCGATGTGGAACGAGGAGCTTTGAACTCAGGCCGCATTGTGGCGAATTTACCGCGTCTTAACGTCGTTGAAGCAGCTAGGGCCTCGTCAAAAGTGGGGACTTCAGGTGCGTATAATCAGCGGCGTTTCAGAGGTCTTGCATCGCGGCGTTTTGGTCTCTGGAGGCGAGCACACTTCCAGCACCAATGAGGTGACCTTCAGCATAGCGGGAGTCAGTGCGGTGATGCGCACACGCCAGGCGGTCATAGTCGCGAGCGGGGACCGGGTGGCCGTGTGCGGCGAATTTGGCAAGGGCGGAATCTTCAACGTCTATGCCCTGACGAACTACACTCGTAACGTGTCCGCTAGCTGTGCGTCTGCCGCAAACGTTGTGGTAGGTGTGGTCTTCATCGCCCTTGGAACCCCGTTTGTCATTGTGGGGCTGGGCCTGATTTTTGTTGGTCTCGGCATCTGGTTGCTGGTCCAGAACAACAAAATGCTGAAGGCGGAGCGCATGCTCCATGACCCTCGGAACGTTGATCCTGGCGTGAGGCCGCAGGGCTAGATCTATGGCAGGATTGAGGTTGAGCTATGGTTCTGCGGCAACTGCCCATCCTTGGGTTTTTCGCAGTGATGGTGATCGGCGGCCTGGTCGGATTGATCCGAAAGGCGCCTGAGACGACAGAGCAAATGCGCTACCGCGAGATCATCGGCGAACTGAGGCGCCTCAACGAAAACTTCGAGCGCCGCGCCGGGCAGGATCAAGGACGCGGACGCCCTCCCGAATAGCGCCCGAGGATCGCGCCGCCGGTTGGACCATCAAGGGCGCCGACGAAACGGTGACGGCCCTCTTCGAAGGAAGGGCGAAGGCCCTCGCCGATCAAAGACTGACGGGAACACCCCCTTGCGGATGTAGGCCTCGGCCTCGGCTCTCGTGTTGAAGGTGTCTTCCACCGCGTGGCGGTAGATCACTGCGAAGCGGGTGCCCTGGGGCTGGATGGTCCTCATGACGTCTCCTTTGCTGGTTGACACGGCCAGTCTCAACGCACGGTCAGAAACTGAGAATGCACCGGAGGTCTGATGGCGCGCCCCTCGTCGTTCAACGCCGCCTTGGCCGAGAGCATTTGCCTCAAGATCGCTGACGGTCAGAGCTTGAGGGCGATCTGCAAGGAAGAAGATTACCCGGACCGGTCGACCGTGTTTCGGTGGCTGTCCGACCCCGACAACGCAGAGTTCCGCGACCAATACGCCCGCGCCCGCGAAGCTTCGGCTGACGCCGATGCGGACGATATCGGCCATTACGCCCGCGAAGCCGCTGAGGGGCGCATCGAGCCCGCAGCAGCCCGCGCAGCCATCGACGGCCTGAAGTGGTCGGCCGGTAAGCGGAAGCCGAAAGTCTATGGCGACGCCACGACCCTGAAACACACCGGCGCCGATGGCGGCCCGGTCCAGTTTGCGAATATGACGGAGGCAGAGATTGACGCTCGCCTCGCCGTTCTCGCCGGAGGTTCTGAGCCGGCTCCCCCTTCCGCAGAAGATTGAAGCCCTCGCCCTTCTGGAGCGTCGGGCCGAACTGGTCCGTCAGCGGGAGGCCGAGGAGGCCAAGGAGGCGGAGCGTCGCCGGCTAGAGCGGGACTTCTTCGCCATCCGGGAGCGCTGCGAAACCCTGGCCGGATTTGTGCGCGAGGCGTGGCCAGTCTTGGAGCCAGACACCAAGCTGGTCTGGAACTGGCACCTCGATGCGATCTGCCAGCACCTGGAGGCGGTCACTGACGGCCGGATCAATCGGCTCGGCATTGCCGTTCCTCCAGGCTCGTCCAAGTCGATGATTGTCTCGGTGCTCTGGCCCGCGTGGGAATGGGGACCGAAGGGGCGCCGGTCGCTTCGCTACCTCACTACCTCGTTCGCCGAAGACAGCGTCAAGCGCGACACCCGCAAGCACCGCGATCTGACCCTGTCGGAATGGTACAAGTCGCTATGGCCTGAGGTCGTTCTCGTCCGCACCGGCGAGATGAGCTTCGCCAACCAAGACACCGGCACCCGAGAAGGCACTGCGTTCGGCTCGCTGACGTCGAAGCGCGGCAATCGGCTGATTATCGATGACCCCCACTCGACTAAGACGGCCGAGAGCGACGCCGAGCGGAACGCCACGGTCCGCCAATTCCGCGAGGGATCGCTCAACCGCCTGAACGATCAGGACCGCGACGCAATCGTGGTCGTGATGCAGCGCCTGCACCAAAAGGACGTCATCGGCGCCATTGAAAAGCTAGGGCTCGGCTTCACCATCCTGATGCTGCCGATGGAGTTCGAGCCGCAACGCCGGTGCGTCACCTCAATCGGCTTCACGGACCCGCGCACCGAGGATGGGGAGCTCCTCGACCCGGTCCGCTTCCCCCGCAAGGTGGTGGACGACCTGAAGAAGGGCCTCGGTTCCTATGCCTACGCCGGCCAGTACCAGCAGCGACCGGCACCGCGCGACGGCGGCCTGTTCAAGCGGGGCTGGCTGCCCATCGTCGACGCCTTGCCGAATGACATCGTGTCGTGGTGCCGGGCCTGGGACATCGGGGCGACGAGAGGCGGTGGAGATCCAACGGCGGGCGTGAAAGTCGGGCGGGCGCGGGACGGCACGTTCTACGTCGTGGATGTTGCCCTCGGTCAGGAAGGGCCGGCCGAGGTCGAGCGCATGATCCTCGCCACCGCCACCCAAGACGGAACTGGCGTCACGCTCCGTATTCCCCAGGACCCGGGGGCGGCCGGCAAGGCCTACGCCCAGACCCTGATCAAGCTGCTGGCGGGCTATCCCGTGAAGGCCATCGCACCGACTGGCGACAAGACCACCCGCGCCACTCCCGCCGCAGCCCAGGCCGAAGCCGGAAACGTCCGCCTCCTGCGCGGCCATTGGAATGAGGCCTTCATGGATGAGCTCTGCACCTTCCCGGCCGGCGCCCATGACGACCAGGTCGACGCCTTTGCCGATGCGATCAATGAACTGGCGCTGGGCTGTGAGGCGCCAACGGCTCTGTTCGGCACGTCCGGCAGGCAGTCGCGCTGATGGCTGAGCATACCGACATGCTGGCCACCTCCAGCGACTACAAGGCGATGGCCCCCTACTGGTCGATGGTGAATACCATCCTCCAAGGCGGGGCGGCGGTGCGGAAGGTGAAGGCTTTCCTGCCGCAGTTCCCGAACGAAACTGACGAGAATTACAAACACCGGCGCGAGAACGCCAAGTTCACGAACATCTACCGTGACATTGTCGAGGGGCTGGCCTCCAAGCCATTCACCAAGGAAGTCAGGCTGGCGGACCAGTCGGTTCCTGAGGATTTCGCCAGGGTCGCCGAGGACATCGATGGCGCCGGCAGCCATCTGCACGCTTTCGCCACGGCGGTGTTCTTCGCGGGCGTGAACGAAGCCATCGACTGGATTCTGGTGGACCACACCAAGACCCCAGAGGGCGCGACCCTGGCCGATGAGCGACGGTTGGGCGTGCGGCCGTTCTGGGTGCGGATTGGCGCCACCGACATGCTCGCGGTCTATTCGGCGGCGGTCGATGGCAAAGAGCAGTTCATCTACGCCCGCATCCGCGAGAGCTACACCAAGCGGGCCGACAATGGGGTCGATGAGGAGCTGATACCGCGCGTCCGGGTCCTGATCCGCGATCCGCTGGTCGATGGTGCGGGGGATGTCGTGTCCTATGGGCCGGCCCGCTTCGAGGTCTGGGAGCAAGAGGCGGAAGTCTGGGCCCTGCGTGAGGAGGGGCGCCTGTCGATAGGCGTCATTCCGCTTGTACCGTTCATGACAGGCCGCCGCGAGGGCAGTTCATGGCGGGTCCTGCCACCGATGAAGGATGTCGCTGAACTCCAGCTCGAGCACTACCAGCAGGAGACGAACCTCAAGAGCGCGAAAGAACAGACGGCCTTTCCGATGCTCGCTGGCAACGGCATTAAGCCGCCTCTGGACGCCAATGGCGCTCCGGTCACGGTGCCCATCGGTCCCTCGGCTGTGCTCTACGCGCCGCCGAACGATCAGGGGCAGAACGGCGAGTGGCGGTTCATCGAGCCTGCTACCACGTCCCTGAAGTTCCTGTCTGACGAGGTCGATAAGACCGAACTGCAGATGCGCGAGTTGGGTCGCGTGCCAATGACGGCCGGCACGTCGGGCATCACCCAAATCGCGGCGGCGCTCCAGTCTCAGAAGGTGTCCAGCGCCGTTCAGGCCTGGGCCTGGCTTCTGAAGGATGCTCTCGAGCAGGCCTTCAAGTTTACAGCGATGTGGCTGAACGAGACCGTCGAGCCGACCGTCTTCGTGAACACGCGGATCGCCGTCGAGTTGGGCTCTGACCGGGCCCCGGAGCTGCTTCGGACGATGCGCGACGACGGCGACCTATCGCAGGAAACCTACTGGTCCGAGATGCGCGAGCGCGGGGTTCTTAGCCAGGAGTTCGAGCCTGCGCGGGAGCGTGAGCGCCTCCTGCAAGAAATGCCGGGTGACGATGACGAGACCGACATCCGAGACGCCCTCTGAGCGGCTGCTGAAGTCCACTCAAACCTGAACTGGCGCCGGGGCGATCCCGAGCGCTGACCCTCGCGCGGGAAGCGCACACTCCAATCCGGGAAGGATCTACCATGGCGCTCAAGGCCATCATCGACACCATCGACTCTCTGCCCGACGTTCTGCGGGAGCACTATCAGCCCGGCGAGGGCGCCAATGAGGGCAAGTTCGTCCTCGGCGTCGAGGCTGTTGGCGGCCTGGCTTTGGAGGATGTCTCCGGGCTCAAGTCAGCGCTTGGTAAGGAGCGCACGACCCGCGAGGCGCTGGAAAAGAGCGTCGTGAAGTTCAAGGACATCGATCCCGACAAGGCCCGCGAGGCGCTCGCCAAGCTGGAGGAGTTGGGCAACCTCGACCCGGCCAAGGAGGCCGACAAGCTGGCGAACACGAAGTTCGAGGCCGCCAAGGCCCAGCTTCTGGAAAAGCACGGCGGCGAGGTGCAGGCGCGCGACGAGAGGATCGGTCAACTCACCAAGACCGTCGAAGGCCTCCTGATCGACGCTGCGGCGACCTCCGCCATTGCCGAGGCCAAAGGCTCCATCGACCTGCTTCTGCCGCACGTGAAAGCGCAGACGCGGGTCAAGGAGACGGACGGCAAGTTCTCGGTCGAAGTTATCGACCGGGACGGAAACGGCCGCATCGCCAATGGCAAGGGCGACCACATGACCATCCAGGACCTGGTGGCTGAGATGCGCCAGTCCGACACCTTTGCCCGGGCCTTCGACGGCACGGGTCATTCCGGCAGCGGGAAGCAGCCGAACAGCGGCGGCGGCGGAGCCTCCACGCTGAAGCGCAGCCTGATGACTGCGGCTCAAAAGGCTGAATACCAGCGCGAGCACGGTCAGCAGGCGTTCCTGAAACTGCCGAAATAGGAGTCTCCCAAATGGCAGATCAAACGACCGTCAACAGCGATATGGTCATCTACGACCGGCTCGCCCAGACCGCTTACCTGGAGCGCATCCAGGACGTTCTGGCTGTCTTCAACGCTAACTCGCAGGGCGCGCTTGTCCTGCGCTCGGAAGCGATCGAAGGCGACTTCACCAAGGACGCTTTCTACACCGTCCCCGGCCAGGTCGAGCACCGCAACGTCACCTCGACCTCGGCCGTCGAGGGCAAGAAGCTGGGCGCCGGTGAGATGATCGGGGTGAAGACCCCGTGGAAATACGGCCCCTATCAAACCACGGAAGAGGCGTTCAAGCGCCGCGCCCGGAACCCGGAGGAGTTCTATCAGCTCCTGGGTCAGCACATGGCGGACGCCACGCTGGAGTACATGATCTCGGCGGCGTTCAGTTCGCTGAGTGCAGCCATCGGCGGCAACACCGGCATGGTCGCCACCGGCTCCTTCGCCACGGACCACAAGAAGGTTCTGACGAAGGGCATGCGCAAGTTCGGCGACCGCTTCGGCCGCATCGCCATGTTCGGCATGGACTCCAACGTTTACTTCGATCTGGTCGATGACGCGATCGATGAGAAGATTTACGAAGAGGCCGGTCTGGTCATCTACGGCGGGACGCCGGGGACAATGGGCAAGCCTGTTCTGGTGTCCGACCAAATCCCGGAAGACACGATCTTCGGGCTTCAGCCGGGCGCCGCGCAGATCGTGGAGAGCCAGGCGCCGGGCTTCCGCTCCTACGACATCAACTCGCAGGAGAACCTGGCGCTCGGCTATCGCGGCGAAGGGACGTTCAACGTCGAGCTGCTGGGCTATTCGTGGAACGTGGACGGCACGCCCGCTGCGCCGGCGAACCCGAACCTCACCCAGCTTGGCGCTGCCGCGAACTGGACCAAGCACGCCAGCAGCGACAAGGCCACGGCTGGCGTCATGATCGACGTCGCCGAAGCCGTCACGCCGCCTGAGGGTGGTGGTTGATCGGGAGGGGCGGTCTTCGGGCCGCCCCGTCCTCTTCCTGAGGAGGAAACCATGACGGAAGTCGTCTATTCCACCCAGCGCAGCCATTTCACGCCGGGCGTCGCGTATCGGAACCCGAAGTATTTCGGCCGCCCGCTGGTGACGCCTGAGCTCGAGCGGGTGACTGTGCTGGGCGATTGGCCCGAGGTCGTCGCGGCATACGAGGCCTTGGGCCTTGAGGTCCGCGTTGAAGTGTCGGCATCGGTCGAGCCTGCGAAGCCCGGCGTCAGCCCCAGCCTCGCCAATTTGGACGGGGACGGTGATGGCTTGCCCGGCGGGTCGCTTCCAACTGCTGAGCGGGGCGCAGAACTGGCGGCGCTCCAGGCTGAGGCGGAAGCCAAGGGCGTATCGTTCGATCGTCGCTGGGGCGTCGTCCGTCTTCGCAAGGAAATCGACGCGGCTGCGGACAAGGATAGCTGATCGTGGCCCTGTCACTCTCTGTCGACTCTGTGACGGTCCAGGAAGCAGACGCCTATGCGCTGTCGCGCGGCCGGACGTCGTGGATCTCCGCTCCTAGCCAGCCGGAGACCGAAAAAGCCTCTGCATTGCGCCGCGCGACCGATTGGGCGGCGGGCGAGTTCAACGGCCGGTGGCTGGTTGAGTTTGCGCCTGAAGAAGTGCCTGAGCCGGTCAAATACGCGATCTGCGAGGCTGCGATCCGCGAGTTGGCGAAGCCTGGAAGCTTGAAGCCGGATTACGTCCCGGCAGAGCGGCTGATCTCGAAAACCATCGATGTGATCTCGAGGACCTACGCCGATGTGAAGTCGCCGGAAGCGATGCTGCCGGTGTTCTCGACCATCGAGGGGCTGCTTGGCGGGTACATCAGCGCCAAGAGCCCAGCCCTGTTCGGGAGGGCGCTCAGATCATGAGTTTGTCGTCTGACATGACCTGTGCGACTGTCCAGATCGTGACCCGCCGCATCGACGCAGATGATCCGCGCCTGAACGCGCACAAGATGCCGTTAGCGATGGCCACGGAAACGCTTCAGGACATTATCTCGTCGGCTGACGCGCTGCAGAAGGCGATCCTCGTCGACGCCCCGCTCGAGCAGCAGCAGAAAATCCGCGAGGTCGCGATGGCCCAAGCAGAATCTTACCTCGACCTCATGGCGGAGGCCGCGCGCCACGCCAGAGCCCTCAAGCCCTAACACCCCATGGCCAAACGCCCGACGCAGCGACAGCTCTTCGCGGAGCTGGCGGCGAAGTTCGGCCCGGAGGTCGCTGAGGCCTTCATGGTCGTCGTCGCTGATCTGAAGACGGGCGTCGAGTTTCAACGGCTCGTGGCCGCGATTGATCAGGGCGACCTGAACGGCGCCATGGACGCGCTGCACCTCGACCGCGCCGCCTACCACGCCCTAGAGGCCAAGATCAACGAGGCCTTCATCGCCGGGGGGCAGGGGGCCGTGTCATCGATGCCCGCCAGCGTCGCCGTCGGGTTCCGCTTCGACCCCGGCAACCAACGCGCCGCCGCCATCATCCGCGCGTCGGCTGGGCGCTTGATCACCGGGCTGCTGGAGACCGAACGCGAACAGGCCCGGCAGTTCATCGCCGATGGCATGGCGCGCGGCGCCCATCCTCGGGCGGTGGGGCTCGATCTGGTGGGCCGCATCAGCCGCGTGACCGGAAAGCGGGAAGGCGGCCTCATGGGGCTCTCCGCGCCGCAGCGGGCCTATGTCGCCACGGCTCGCGCTGAGTTGGCGTCGGCCGATCCGAAGCTGTTGAAGAACTACCTGAGCCGCGGGCGCCGGGATCGTCGCTTCGACCGCTCCATCACTAAGGCGATCCGCGAAGGCCGGGCCGTCGATCCCGAGATCGCAGCCAAGGCGATCACCGCCTATGAGCGCCGGCTGCTTCAACTGCGCGGCGAGATCATCGCGCGAACCGAAGGCATTCCGGCCATCCGGGCGGCCAAGAAGGAAGCCTATCAGCAACTGGTCGACAGCGGCCGCATCGCCGAAACCGAGATCGAACGAGCCTGGCACAACGCCGGGGACCGCCGCGTCAGGGACACGCACGACGCCCTGGGCGGTCAGAAGGTGCGCGGCCTGACGGCGCCATTCCAGAGCCCCAGCGGTGCCCTCATGATGTATCCGGGCGACTCATCCCTCGGGGCCGGAGCCGACGAGATCGTGGCCTGCCGCTGCGACGAGAGCATTTCCGTGCGGAGGGCGGCATGAGCATCATCACTGGTGAAGCCGAGGCCGCCTATGAGGACTTCGCGGAGGATTTCGAAGACGGCATCCTGACGGTGCCAGGGGAGGCGACCTCCGATGGTCAGGGCGGGTGGATACCGGGCGCTCCGGTGGCGCATCCCTGCAAGGCATTGGTCACCGACTACAGCGACTATCGCCGCATCAGCCTGGGCATCCCCGCGACGGATCGGCAGGTGCTGGTTCTCGGCGGAAGCCTTCCGACAGGCGTAATCCCGGCCAAGGGGCACAAGATCACCGCGCCGGACCCTTCCAGCGGCGGGGCCATGCGAACCTTCGACGTCATCGCCAAGACCGGCGACCTTGCCAGCGCCCTCTACAAGCTGCAGGCCCGCTGATGGTCAAGTTTACGCTGGATGTCGGGGCCTGGGATCGCCTCACGGAAAAGGCCGCTGAGGGCGGGCTTCGGGCAGCCGCCGGGGAGTACGAACGCATTTTGAAGGAAGACGTGTTGAGCCGTCCCGGCACCGGCCGGATGTACGGAAAGCACCAAGCCTCTGAGCCGGGCTCACCTCCGGCACGTGACTTGGGCAACCTCATCGCAAACACGAACGCCGATCCCGAAATCCGAGACGATGGGGGCGACAAGGTGGCCACCGTCACTGCCGCCGCCAAATACGCCCTCGCCCTTCATGGCGGCACAGAGCGTATCGAGGCTCGCCCGTTCATGGATGTCCCGGCGAATGAAAGCGGGGCGGAACTGATCAAGGCCTTCATCGAGGGAGCGAAGGATTGAACTCGACCGCCACGATCTTCGCCCGTTTGGCTTTCGTCGCCCCCTCGCTAGCGACCTGGAACGGTCAGCCGGCCATCTTCAACGAGACGGCGCCTGACGACTTCCTCGACCAAGAGCCGAAGCCTACCGAGCCGTTCCTGATTATCGCCGTGCCGAGCCGTGACGAAGCGCTGGAGACCTTCACCGAGACCGGCCGCCTGATCGTCCAGGACGTTCGGGGCTATCAGCGCAGGACCGGATCAGCGGCTGGACTCGACTCACTGATGCGTCAGGTCCGCGACCTCTTCCACAACCGCCCCAGCGAGCTCGTCGTCTCAGGCGGCCGCTGCGACGTGGCCCGCGTCACCGGCCCGGTCCAATCTCCGACGACGGACGAGGCCTACACGGGCCGCCGCGTCACGATCCGACTGGATCTCGTCAACACCTGAACCCCGGCCCAGCCGGTCATCCCCAACGCGCCCAGGGCAGGCTGTGCGCGGCCTTTTCCATGCCTGCATCATAGGAGAGCGACATGGCTGTTTTGGCCCAAGGTTTCATGAAACTGCTACGGGGCACCGGCGAAACCCCGACGTACGATGTGGTCCGGGGCGTGTTCGGCGTCGACGGCGGCGGGTTCACGCCCAACAAGATCGACAGCACCGATTTTGACACGCCGCCCGGCACGCGCGAGTACATCTCTGGCCCGCGCGAGCCGTCGCCGTACACCTTCTCGATGCACTACGAGCAAGGCGACGTCCAACAGGAAGCGATGTTCGCCGCGATGGCGTCCAACACGCCCGAGCCGTATCGCATCACCTTCGGCTCGGGCGCTCAGGCCAAGCAGATCAGCTTCAACGCCGTGCCCAACCTGACCCTGTCGGCCCCGGTAGACGGCAAAGTGACGTATTCCGGCACCCTGGAGCCTATGGCCGCTCCGGTTCGTGACAATCAGGGCGCCTGATGCAGCCGGCCGACGAACGTCTCGGGATCGTCCGTCTGTCCTTGCCGGATGGGCGGGCGGTTCCGCTGCAACTGACCTACGCCGCCCTCGACGCCAGAGGCCATGACTGGTTGCTGGAACAGTTCAAGGCCATGCAGAAGGGCAAGCCGGGGGCGTCTCTGGCTATGGCCGAGGCTCTCGAGATCATGAGCGCCGGCCAAGTCCAGGCCGCAGACGTGATGGCCGCGCCCATGGCCGAGTATCCTATGGCAGAGTGCCTTAAGGCTTGCTGGAAGGCCTGGGAGCTGGCGCAGTACGGTCCGAGCGGGAGGCCAGCCTCGGACGGCTCCGAAAACCCTCGGCCGAGCCCCCGCAAGACGTGGTGGGGGCGCATCTTCGGGCAGCGCTAAGGTCGGGACTGAAGGAGGCCGAGTTCTGGGGTCTGACCCCCTATCGGCTTTCCCAGCGCCTCGACGCTGCAATGGAGGCGTACCTGTTCACCGGTTGGTGGGCAGAGCGATTCGCTCGCGAAGAGCGGCTGCAGTCGCCTCAGCACTACATCGATACCATGCTCAAGCCCGCCGATCCCGCGCTGGCCGAAGCCGAAGCGCTCGCCAAGTTCCATCGCATGGCCGAGGACTGGGGGTTGCAGGTCGAGGGTGGCGGGGAATAGCCTCGCACCGGCATGACCCAGCCCATCCCCCGCTTCATTGGCCCAACCGTTGTTGTCCTTGCCGTGCTGGCCGTGACCTTTGCAGGTCTAGGTGGCATGGCGGTAGGCGAAAGGGTCTATCCACTCTTCGGTGCTGGAGCCCTCTTCTGCCTTGGCATGATCCTCGTGTTCGAGATCATCTTGAACGGACTTGTTTCGCGCAAAGCTATGACCGGCTTGGCAGCGGGCCAAGGCGCGCTCCTAGGCGCATGCACGAGCCTGTTTCTTCTCCCTGGCTCAGGTTTTCTGACCCTCGTGGGCTTCACGGCAGGCGGTGCTGTATTCGGAGCCGTTTCCTTCTGGTGGTATAGGGTTCGCTACTCAATCTTATCCAATCGTTGAGCTCTTCTACCCACCTTAGCCTCTAGGGAAAGCGGAGGGCGAGACATGAAGCGATTGGTGGTGCTGGCGGCGGGGTTGGCGCTTGCGGCCTGCGCCGGTGAGGCGAAAGCGCAGGAGCTATGGCGCGGGGCTCATGCAAGAATGTCGGTCGACGAGGTTGTGGCGGCCGTCCCTGACGCTAAACCGATGATAGGTGAAGCCATAGATGGCAGGCGACTTGGCGCCACAGTGAGTGGCTTAGCTGTCGGCAATAAGCCCTGGAACGCAGAGCTCTATTTTGGAAGCAATGGGCTCGGGCTAGTAGTTCTTAAGCCGGACGCGACAGTGGATCCCGTCATTTACACGGTGATTTATGAGCCTGTCGTGGATGATCTGCGCGAGGCCTATGGGGAGCCATTTGTCTGTGAGCGGGGGAACTTCGGGAAAAGCTGTGAGTGGCGCATGCCAGAAAAGGTAATACGCTTAAGCTATCTAGAAGTCGGTTCGCTCTTTAATCTGAGCGTTTCGTATGAAGTGCGAGAAGGGCCTAAACCTCCGCTTTAGACCTCAAGCCCGCTTCCACTAACCGCCTGATAGCCTCCGCCCGCGAAGGTAGATCGGGTTGCTGGCGTCGCCACTCGTCAATGATGGCGAGCCATTCGGTCGTAACGCGCATTTGGAACGTGTGTGACTTGTTTTCATCCGCCATGTGCTACGTGTAGCTACACGCTTGACGGCGGGCAATAGCTAATGTAGCTACATTAGCGATCCCAAGGGAAGTTGGCGCTTCCCCAGGGATCTAAACCGCAACGGATCGGATAAGGATCACGTCATGGCCTACGCGCCTTCTACCACGCCTGCGCGTCTTCTGACACGCGACTGGATCATTCATCACGGCGTCAATGCGCCGGTTCCCTCGGGAACGCGCCTTGAGGCTGAGCTTTTCTGCGGCGAACGCCTGATTATGACGACCGGCGCCGTCCAGTTCGACCGCGACGGCAACGCCGAACCGCAGACGGGCCGCACGGCCTACAGCGCCTGGAAGTTCCACGACGGCGGACCGATGGACCCCAAGATCAGGGCCTACCGTCTGCTGGGCTGCGAGATGGAGCGCGAAAGCTACGCGGACATCCTGCGAGCGGAGATGCCCGTTCATGATCTGGTGGGAGCGCACTGATGAACGCCCCGACGAAACGAGAGCCTCTCGCCCTCCTGCCGGTCGCGTCGGATGGCGCGCCCGAGACGATGTCGTCGCTCGAAATCGCAGAGCGGACCGGCAAGCGCCACCAAGATGTGCTCCGAGACATTCGGAACATGCTTGAGCCGCTTGGACAGGCTTTCGCGCAGTTTTGCGCGAAAGTCCCCAGCGCCGGCGGGAGGCCCATGACGGTCGCCAACCTTCCCAAGCGAGAAAGCCTTATCCTGGTCTCCGGCTATAGCGTCGAGCTTCGCGCCAAGATCATCGACCGTTGGGAAGAGCTGGAACGCGCCGCGCGTCGGCCGGTCATGCCCGACCTCAACAACCCGGCAACGCTACGCCTCCTGCTGGCCGACTATGCGAACGACAAGATCGCGCTGGAGGAGCAGGTCGCAGAGCTGGCCCCTAAGGCCGAGGCCCTGGACCGGATCGCGACGGCTGACGGCTCGATGTGCATCACGGATGCGGCCAAGACCCTACAGGTCCAACCCAAGGCAGCCTTCCAATTCCTGCGCGCCCATCGATGGATCTACAGCCGACAGGGCGGGGGAGACATCGCCTATCAGGACAAGCTGGCCAGCGGCCTGCTGGAGCATAAGACGACCACGATCCATCGGTCGGACGGCAGCGAAAAGGTGACGACGCAGGTACGGGTGACGCCGAAGGGGCTGGCTAGGCTGGCGAAGGAGTTGCAGCCGGTCGTGAGGGCGGCATGAGGGAGCTTTGCCTACTGAGTGGCACAGGGCCCCTGCGTGGTCTATCGGCTTCCGTCCATCAATGTGCGACGGGGGTCAACAAGCCTGAGGAGCATGCTATCGGAGAAATTATGGCTGACGGTTCCGCATCGATTCCCCTCCCCAAAGGCACGGTTGTCGACCTATTCTGCGGCGTCGGCGGACTTGCGCACGGCTTCCATCTGGAAGGGTTTCCGATTGGTGCGGGCGTCGATGTCGATGGCGCTTGTCGATATGCGTTCGAAACCAACAACGACAGCACCTTTTTAAAAGAGGACGTCGGGACGCTCACCGCCGATCAACTGCGTCCGTACTTCGTGGAGGGGCAGCCGAAGATCCTGGTTGGGTGCGCACCTTGTCAGCCATTTTCGACCTACACTCGCGGCGGCGAACAGAAACGGGAAGAACTCGTTGATCGGTTTGCGGATATCATCTGCGATTTAGAGCCCGAGATCGTCTCTATGGAGAATGTTCCTCGCTTGGTAAAATATCGCGATGGCGAGGTTCTGCGTTCGTTTGTATCTCGGCTAGAAGCTGCGAAATACAACGTATCCTGCGGTGTTGTTTTCGCTCCCGACTATGGCGTGCCGCAAAGGCGCTCGCGTTTGGTTCTGCTCGCCTCACGGCTTGGTAAGATCGCGCTAGAGGCCCCAAGTCATGCGCGTGGCGGATACAGAACCGTCGAAGAGGTCATCGGAAATCTTCCTCCTATCGCCGCAGGCGAAGCCCACGCAGACGACCCGCTTCACCGGAGCAGCCGTGTCTCCACCTTAAACCTCCGTCGTCTGAAAGCCTCCGTTCCTGGAGGAACATGGCGAGACTGGGATGAGGAACTAGTCGCGGCTTGCCATAGGGCTGAAACTGGGAAGACATACCCTGGTGTTTATGGGCGAATGCGTGCCGATGGGTTGGCCCCGACAATGACAACCCAATTCTTCGGGTTTGGAAACGGACGGTTCGGACACCCTACCCAAGATCGCGCAATTAGCTTGCGCGAGGGCGCGCTCCTTCAGTCTTTCCCGGAAGGCTACCAGTTCGTAGAGCCAGGTCGCCCCATTGCAATGAAAGTCATGGGTAAGTTGATAGGGAACGCTGTTCCGGTTGCGCTGTCACGTGCTATCGCTCGCTCCATCAAGTCGCACTTGGGGGCACAATCAGCATGGGCGAGCAATTCGAACTAACAATCAGCCTGAATGCTCTCGAGCATCTCGGCATCAACCTTTATAGCAACGTCCCTTCGGTTTTGTCGGAGATCGTTGCTAATGCGTGGGATGCCGACGCTGAGACCGTTAAGGTAGAGTGGAATCGAACAGAAGACCGAATCGTCATTCAGGATGACGGGACGGGCATGACCGCCAAGGAAGTCAACGAGCGCTTCTTGCGGGTCGGGCATCGACGTCGAGACGTCCAGCCTGGACTCACCAAAAAAAAGCGCAAGCCAATGGGGCGGAAGGGGATTGGAAAGCTCTCCCTTTTCTCGATTGCCGGCACCGTTGTCGTCGAAACCGCAAAGGATGGCGAAAAGAGCGCCTTCCGTATGCGCTTGGCAGACATTCGAGCAAAAATCGGCGCCGCTGGGGGAAGCGGCACTTATAGCCCTGAGCCGGTCAGCACCGACCACATCGACTTCACTCACGGCACACGCATCACTCTAACCCAACTGCGCCACAAGCAGACGGCTGCCACAACGAAAGCCCTTCGCAAACGGGTTGCTAGACGCTTTGCTATCTTAGGTCCGAAGCACGGCTTCCGGGTCGAAGTCGACGGTCAGGAAGTCACTCCCGCAGATCGAGATTACTACAACAAAGTCCAATATCTTTGGACCTACGGCGACCAATCTGAAGTCGACGAATTGATGTCGAGCGTTCAGCATAAAACTGCCCGAACAATCCCACAGGCCCTCCAGGATCTAGGCTTCTCAGGTTGGCTGGGAACTGTGAAAGAGTCCGGTCAACTCAAGGACGATGAAGGCGAGAACCTTAATCGGGTCGCAATTTTCATTCGAGGAAAGATGGCTCAGGAAGATATCCTGAGTGACTTCTCCGAACGCGGCGTTTACGCGAATTACCTTATCGGGGAGCTTAAAGTCGAAGGCTTGGACCTTTACGATGGCGACGGCACCACGAGAGACGACGACGCTGCAACGAGCAGCCGCCAAAAACTCGTCGAAGACGACGAACGCTATCAGACGCTCAAGGCTTTCATTGGCGAAGAACTGAAGAACATTCAGAACCAGTGGGGAGAAATGCGCGCCGAAGCTGGTGCCCAAAAGGCAATGGACATTCCAGCGGTGAAGGCGTGGATGGACAACTTAAAGCCTGCCGTGAGAACCAAGGCGCGCAAATGGCTAGGAAAGCTGAACCGCATCGACATGGACCAAATCGATGAGCAAAAACAACTCATCAAACATGCTGTCCTAGGCTTCGAATTTTACCGCCTTCACGAAAACCTCGACGCCCTCGACAGCATTTCCGACGACAACCTTCTGACCGCTCTAGACATATTCCAGGAGCTGGATGGGCTGGAGGCAAATCTCTACGGCCAGATTGTGCAGCAGCGCATCAAGGTAATCAAAACTCTCCAGGAAAAAGTCGACGAGAACGCTTTAGAAAAAGCAATCCAACAATATCTGTTCGATCATCTCTGGCTGCTTGATCCGTCGTGGGAGCGGACAGAAGGCACCGAAATTATGGAGAAACGTGTCGCCTCAATGTTTGAAGAGGTTACAGCGGATCTTCCGGAAGATCAGAAAAAAGGTCGACTCGATATTGGCTACCGCAAGGCCGCCGGCGAGCACGTCATCATTGAACTGAAGCGGCCAGATCGGGTCGTTTCGCGGTCTGAGATGTTGGATCAGGCAGAAAAATACCTCTCTGGAATGATGCACATTCTCCAACAGCAGGGCACCCCGCACGAAGCGGTCGAGATCGTGTTCGTACTCGGCGCTGAGCCTAGAGAATGGAAAAATCCCGGCGGGAAAGAACGGGTTCTGCAATCTTTAGTGCCAAACAGGGCTAGGGTGGTCTTTTACGATCAGCTTCTAGTGAACGCCGAAAAAGCGTACAGTGACTACCTAGCTCATAGAGGCGTCGTCGACACCCTTGGAGCCGTCATAAGCGCAATAGATGACTATTCATCTGGAGAAGATGAAGAAGCCAAGGCTGCATAACAGCCGTTCAATTAACATCAAAGGCTCGCTCCGGCGGGCCTTTTTCTTTGGAGGCTCCATGGCTGAAGGCAATGTCGTCGGCTCGGCCGAGTTCGAGCTGCGGGCGACCCGCAAAAAACTGGCGGATGACCTCCGTCAGTCCGAGCGCGACGTGAAGGGCTTCATGGATCGCGTCGAGGGTGACGCGAACCGAAGCGCGAAGAGCGTCGGCAACTCCATCAGTGGAATGGCGCGCGGCATCGCTCTTGGGTTCACCGCTTTGACGGCCGTGTTCGCCGCTGGCCTAGCGATGGCGCTCAAGTTCGGCCAGGCCAGCTTGAAGATGGCAGATGATCTGGCGAATTCGGCGCGCCGGATCGGGATGAGCACGACTGCTCTCCAAGAATGGCAGCACGTGGCCCGCAGGAGTGGCTCTACAGCCATTGAAGCCGGAGCGGCGCTAGAGGCTTTCGCGTCGAAGTGGGAGCAGGCTCAGGCGGGGCTGTCGAAGCAGGCGGGCGACGCTTTTAAGGCTTTGGGGTTTCAGCAGGAAGATCTTCGACGTTTCACGAGCGCTGAAGAGGCTCTGGACGCGGTTGTCGATCGCATTGGTGATCTGTCGAGCGCCTCCGACCGCGCCGCTATTGCTGAAAAGCTCGGCCTCGGGGCTCTTGTCCCGGCGCTGCGGGAGGGCTCCGATGAAGTGGCGCGACTCCGCGATGAGGCGGCTTCACTCGGCTTCGTCATGGATGAGGAACTCATTCGAAAGGGCGCTGAGGCCCAAGGAAAGCTTGAAGACCTATCGCAAGTCATCGGCATTCAGATGGCCGAGGCCTTCATCAACCTGTCCGACGAAGTTCTGGCCTTCACCGATATGCTCGCGGGCGCGATTTCGAAGCTCAACGAGTTTACGAGCGGATACGCGAAGGCACGCCAGCAGGTGATGGAAGAACGCGGGATCGAAGACCCGCACTTCACGACGGTGCTCGGCAGGCAGTTTGAGGCTCCTTGGGTCAAGCACTTACCGTGGGTGAAGGCTCAGCGTGATGCGGTGGCGCCGAACGGCGATGAAGATGATCCTTCCGTAACGCGACAGCTGATTGCTCAGCTTGATGTCAGCGAGCGCCGCAGGCGCAACCGTGCTGCTAACAGTGGTCGAACCGAACTGACCCCCGTCCAACCGAGGGGACGGACCAACAGCAACGCTCAACGGGAAGCCGAACGCGAAGCCCGCCGCGCCGAGCGGGTCGAGCAGGAAATCTTCCGAGCCCGCCAGCGCGCCTTGGGCATCTACGACCGCGAGACGGCCACCGTCCAAGAGCGCTTCGACATCGAGCAGGCCCAGGTGAAGCTGGAGCGCGAGGCCGAGCAGAAGCAGCTTGAGAGCCGTCTCGCGCGCAAGGACATCACGAAGGCCGAATACGACCAGCTCAAGCTGATCAACGACCAGACGGCTGCGCTGGAAGACCGAGTGGCGTCGGATATCCTCGCGCGCGACCTGGCCGACGAACGGCTGGCACAAGAACGAGCCCTGTCGGACCTGACGCGAGACCTGCTGTCGCTCCAGTCGGGCGCCGCTCGCACCGCCAAGGAACGCAGGGACATCGAGCTTCGCCTGCTGGCCATGGCGCAGGAGCGGGCGAGGGAAGACCTGGAACGCGAACTGAGCCGCACGCCGGGTCTGTCCGACGCGGATAAGCAGGCGCGCCGTGATGCGCTGGGGAACTACCAAGCCGCCGAAACCGACGCCGTGAACCGCCAAAACATGGGGCCGATGGAGGCGTGGCGGGACGCGAACCTGCGCACGGCCGCCGAGGTACAGGAGGCTTATGAGCGCGTCGCAACGCGCGGCCTAGACGCCCTGAACTCGGGGTTGGTCGACGCTATCATGAACACGCGCTCGCTGGGCGACGTGTTCGGCGCGGTGGCGAAGCAGATCTTGGCTGATCTGCTGTCGATCTCGGTGCGTCAGTCCATCGTCGAGCCTCTTGCCGCTGCCCTTTTTGGTGGCGGCGGGGGAGGCCGCCCAGCGGGAGCGGATGGTGCTGGTTCGGACGGCGGTGGGTGGCTGAAGAAGGCGCTAGGCTGGGGCCGCTCGCTCTTCGGCTTCTCCGAGGGCGGCTACACCGGCGATGGCGGTAAGCACGAGCCCGCCGGTCTGGTTCACAAGGGCGAGTACGTCTTCAGCCAGGAGGCGGTGCAGCGCATCGGCGCCGCTCGCCTCGACGCCATGCACAAGAACCTGAAGGGCTACTCCCTCGGCGGCCTCGTCGGCATGTCGATGCCGTCGCTGAGCATCCCCGGCTTCTCGGGTGCAGCGGCGACCCAGCGCGTCCAGCACGAGGTCATCGTCAGGCCGGAGCGGGACAGCTTCATCGAACTATCGACCGAGGCCGCCGCGCCCCTGTCGGCTCAGGCCGGGGTGGCATCGTATCAAGCGAGTGAGGGCCAGCGGCAGCGGGCCGTTCGGATCGCGCCCTACCGCAGGGGGCGGTGAGGGAGCCGGATGGGCGCTAGGTTTGCGGCCTACGTCGGCGCCTTGGCGTTGGGCGTGAAGCTGATGCCCGGTCCCGGAGGCTGTCCGTACTGGTTCGCATGAGGCTGTCCCTTGAGGCTGCCCAGCCAGATCGTGAATGCGAGAGAAGCCAGCGTCACTAGACCGAGTCCAATCGAGTGCAGGCTCTCATCAGAGAGCGAAACTGCAATCGCTGCGGCAGCCTGAGCTCCGAAAACAAGCAGGACCCATTTTCCTGTCCGGCCTAGGTCATGAAAACGCATGATGTAGACCATCGCAGCAACTACCCACGTGCCGCCGCCTGCTGCACTGAAGAAGCTGATCACGAATGCAAACGCCATGATCAGGGCGATGGCCAGCCAGTACGTCGCACGATTGATGCGCTGCTTAAGAAAACTCATCGCCGCCCCACGGTGAAGGTTGAGGGGGCAGACTGCCCCGATCACGCAACAGCGTCACCCTGAACAGAACTCGAACGGCCTCGCTCCGGCGGCCATTTCCTCAGGAGGCTCCATGGCCGTCCTCGCGCTTCCATCTGTCCCCGCGCCTTCGGGCATGGGCATCGAACTGCTGACCAGCAAGAACGTCTTGGTCTCGGCCTTGGGCGGTGATGAACAGGAACGCCAGCGCAAGGGCTCACGCTATGCCCTGACCTTCACCATGCCGCCCATGAGCTACGTCACCTCAATGGCGTGGGACGACTTGAACGCCGAGGGCGCGACGGTTCTGATGGCGGTCTATCAGCCGGGGTTTGACGTCGGCTCTCCAGGAATGCCGCGTGTGAACGGAGCGGGCCAAGGCGGCATCTTCCTGACGGTCGATGGCCTGACGCCGGGCTACGTCGTCCGCAAGGGTCAGTTCCTGAACATCGTCACTCTGGGGCGCCACTACCTCTATCGGGCGGCAATGGACGTCACTGCGAACGCATCGGGTCAGGCGCAAATCCAGTTGCGGACCATGCTGCGCTTCCCGCCCCAGGACAACGATGTGGTGAGGCTGGCCGCCCCTATGATCGAGGGCTTTGTGCGCGACATGAAGAGCTGGGAGGTCGGTGTCGACCGGCTGGTCATGATCCAGTTCAAGGTGAGGGAGACCGCCTGATGGATCCGGTCCTCTCCAACGCCCAGCGCCAGCCGGCCTACGTACCGTGCGTGCTGGTTCGGATGGAATTGCGCTCTGGCGTTGTGCGGCTGACTGACGGTGGGTTCGCGGTCTACGGGGGCGAACTCTACCTCGCGGCGCATCCAGGCATCGGATCGCTGGACACCATCGGCCAACTGACCGAGGGCGGCTCCGGCACGACGACCCGCTCTGAACTGATGATCAATGCCGAGAGCGACGTCGCCGTCGCAGCGCTGGCCGATCCTTTGAACCAAACCGGCCTTGTCCAGTGGTGGGAAGGCTCGATTGATCCGGCGACGGGTCTGCTGATCGGCCAGCCGCTGCTGAAATTCCAGGGCCAGTACGACAAGGCGCGGTTCAGCGTCGATGAGAGCAGTTGGTCGGTCGTCATCGAGTGCGGCACCGAGTCCGAGCTGCAGTTGATCCCGAACACGGACTGGCGCGCGAACGACGCCATGCACCGGAAAATCTGGGGCGAGTTGGGCCACGCCAATGTCTCGCGCCTGACCGATGCTGACTACTGGCGCACCGAAGCGCCTTCTGGGGCTATCGGCTCCAGCCGTCCAGCGCCGGTCGGGGGAGGTGGCGGCGGTTTGCGCGACTCCCTCGGCGTAATCCAAAACCAAGTCTGAGGTCTCATGAATATCTGGGATGAAAGGGTGCGGGTCGCCCAGCAATGTGCTGCGCGCTTCATCGGCAAGCCCCTCGACTTCAAGCAATACGACTGCGTCCGTCAGGCTCGTTACGTCCTGCACCTGCGCAAGCAGTCCACGGGCCTGCTTAAGGGCGTGAAATGGGGCTCGGAGGCGGGCGCCTATCGCGCCATGCGCAAGCTGGGCTTCGCCTCTCTGATCGAGGGCGTGGATGCGGCTGGCTTGCTGGCGATCCCCTTTTCGATGGTTCGTCCCGCCGATCTTGTAGCGATGCCGGGTGACGACGCCTTCGGTTGCAGCATCGGGGTCTATCTCGGGGACGGCTACGTCAGCGGCTACCAGGACGGCGCCGATGTCGGTGTGTCGATCAAGCTCGCGCCCGACTTTGTTCCTCTGAAAGTCTGGATGGTCTGATGGCGAAGGCTGTGAAAGCGGTCGGCACGGCGATCCTTATCGTCGGGGCCGTCGTGGCGACGGGCGGCATGGCGCTGGCGATGGGCGCTGGCGTCGGAGCGCTGGGGGCCGCCAGCCTGGCGACGAGCGCTGTCTTGTCCGTGGGCAGCTTCAGCGTCTCGGCTGGAGCCCTGCTTTCGGTCGGCAGTCTCGTGTCCAGCATCGGCGGCTCTCTAGCGCAGCCGAAGGTGTCGAGCGCAGGCGGCGCGCTGGGCTGGGTCGGTGATCCGAACGGTCCCATGCACTTCGCTGTGGGCCGGATCGCGGTCGGTGGCGACCTGCGCCACAAGGCGGCCTATGGCCCGAACGACCGGATGTTCTTCAGCGCGGTCACGGTCGTCTCTGACGCCGGGCCGATTGATGCCTTCGAGGGGTTCACCGCGAACGACGTGCCGGTCACGTTCGGTGCGGACGGCAAGGCCAACAGCAGCTTCTACAGCGGCAAGCTCTGGCGTCGGACGCAGCGGGGCTTCCAGCCGGAAGCGTCATACCTCGCCTCTCCCTCTGGCCTGGAGGGCGGCGCCTCACTGCCGAACTGGGGGCCGCAACACAAGCTGTCAGCCAAGGCCGCGACCATTCTCACGATGGTCGAGAACAGCAAGGGCTCAGCCTATAAGGGTCAGCAGCCGAGGCCGCGTGAGATCATCCGGGGGCTGCTGGTCTATGACTGGCGCCGCGACAGCACCTATCCGGGCGGCTCTGGTCCCCAGCGACTGAATGACCCGTCCACTTGGGCCTATAGCGCGAACCCGATCCTGTGGTCGGTGAAGTGGCTGCTGGGGCTCTGGGAAGGTCCGACTGGCAAGGGTGCGCCGCAGATCGACTATCAGGTCGGGGGCATCGGTACACGCTGGGAGAATATCGACGTCGCCGCCTTCACCGAAGCGGCCAACATCGCGGACACGCACGGCTGGACGTGTGCGGCCTGGCCCTCGACCGACGACGACAAGGCGCAGGTGCTGGACGCCTTCTTGCAAGCGGGCGGGGCCTATTACATCGAGCGGGCGGGCAAGGCGTCGTGCATCCACCGGGCGGCACCGCGCGTCAGCGTAGCGACGATCGCGGCGGCGGATAAGGCAGGCCCCATCGAACTCGACACCAGCGCCAGCTACCTCGACCGCAAGAACACCGGCGTCGCGACCTATCTGTCGGAGGCGGACGGATGGAAGATGACCGCCCTGCCGGAGGTCTCTTCGTCGCAATGGGTGACGGAAGACGGCGGCCGCCAGCGCACGGCCCCTGTCACCTACAGCTACGTCGATAAGGCCAAGCAAGCGTCGGAACTGATGTGCCTCGCCATCGCGCACACCCGCGAAGGCATCTCCGGCCGCATCCCGCTCAAGTCCTACATGCAAGGGATCGGGCCGGGGTCGGCTTTCACAATCACCGAGCCGGAATTTGTCCTCGACGGCCTGAAGTGCCTTTGCCTGGAAACTACCTACGACGCGAACACCGGCGTCCACACGGTCACGTTCGTGTCGGAGACCGATGCCAAGTATCCCTACGCCTTCGGTCAGACGCCCAATCCGCCCGCGCCCCCCGCTTTGACGCCGGTTGATCCGACTCACGTCTCTCCCCCGCTTCCCGGCGACTGGACGATCACACCCCGTCCTCCGGCAACGGGAGGCGGCCAGCTTCCCGGCTTTGCCCTCGGCGGTATCGTTTCGAACGCCACGGCCACGGCAGTCATCGTGGAGCATGGCCCGACTGCCGAGGGTCCGTGGACGCAGGCCTACCAAGGCCCCCCGACCGTCACCAACATCCCCATCGATGGCCTACAGCCCGGTGCGACCTACTACATTGCGGTCCAGTATCAGCGGAACCAGAACTACTCGGAACGCTACGTTTATGGGCCGTATGTGGCCCCCGACTTGGTCGCAGGCGACACCACCCACCTGAAGGGCGAGCCGACACAGGACGTCCTCGACAGGCTGACGGACACGGCGACGCTGGCGGGTCAGAACCGCCAGGCTGTTGAAGCGCTGGAGGGCGCATACGGTCCCACAGTCAACGCCGCGACTTCGGCTGCGGCTGCGGCTGCGTCAGAGGCTGCGGCGATCCAGGCGAAGGCTGACGCGCTCATCGCCAAGGCAGGTGCGGAAAACTCGGCCAGCGCCGCGCAGACCGCGAAGGCCGCAGCGGAAACCGCTCGGGCTGGCGCTGAGACGGCTCAGACCTCGGCGGCCAACAGCGCGACGACGGCGACCGGAGCCGCAGCAACGGCGACGACGCAGGCCGGGATCGCCACCACGGCCAAGAACGACGCGCAGGCCGCATCCAATGCCGCCGTCACGGCTCGCAATCAGGCCTCGTCGTTCGCAGATGCAGCGGGCGTCAGCGCGGGGGCGTCTCAGGCCTCGTCGGTCTCGGCAACAGCGGCGCGCGATGGGGCAGTGGGCGCGGCTATTGCGGGGCTTCCCGACGCCATCAGCGCCGACTTGTGGACCGATCTGGCCTCGGCAGGAGAGCCCGCGTCTCGTCCCAACCTGCCCGAAGGCCGCGTGATCGGCGGGGGCTATGTCGCTCCGACCGGAGCCGCATCGTCGGCAGGTCCGAAGCAGCGGGTCAGGTGGGTCCAGGGCAAGGTTATCGAGGTCAGGCTGCGCGCCGAGGTCCCGACCGGGACGCCCGCAGCCAGCGTCCGCATCGGCGTGGCCAGGTTCGACGCGAACCACGTCAATCTCAACGCCAACACGTGGCTGGCGCTGACTCCTGTCGCGCCGGGCGAGAGCGCAGAGGCCACGGCTCGGATCGCCTGCGGCGTCACGGTGGCGGGCGCCACCACCATCAGCCCCGGTCCCGAGTGGCTGTCGTTGGGGGGTACGCCAAATCTGAACGCCGCTGGAACCTCAAATGCGCCCGGCACTCAAATGCGGATAACGGCCTTTGCGGTCCGCGACATCACAGAAAGCGTCAACGCGGCTGGATCGGCCTCAGCCGCCGCCACCTCGGCGTCTAGTGCGGCGGCCAGCGAGACCCTGGCGGGGCAATCGGCCTCTGCGGCTACGACGGCGAAGACAGAGGCTGAGACAGCGCGAGGTCAGGCTCAGACCGCCGCAACGCAGGCCGCTGGAAGCCGCGACGACGCGGCGGGATCGGCGGCGAGCGCCAGCAGCAGCGCCACCAACGCGGCGAACAGCCGGGACGCGGCTGCTGGGTCTGCGACGGCGGCTGCTGGGTCTGCGTCCACGGCCAACACGAAGGCGACCGAGGCGGGCAACTCGGCATCGGCGGCGCAGTCGTCGCAGGTCGCGGCTACGGCCGCCAAGGATGCTGCGGAAACCGCTCGTGGTCAGGCACAATCGTCAGCTTCCGCAGCGTCCACCTCGGCCAGCAGCGCCGCAGCATCGGCTACAACGGCCGGCGAAAAGGCGACGGCAGCGGAGGGATCGGCCACCACGGCGGCGACCCGCGCGGGCGAGGCCATGACTTATCGAAATCAGGCATCGAGTTCGGCGGCTGACGCTCAAGCGGCCAGTGTCAGCGCAGGCGTCGCCGCCAGCACAGCCCAGATCAGCAAGGTCTCGACCTTCCCGACGCGCCTGGACACGGACGGGTCGAACTTCACGACGACGGGCAGCGGGTCAGCCGAAACCACTACAGGCCTACCCGTCTCGCGATATGAGAACGTCCCCGGATTTGGCCTGGTCGGCACGGCCTCCGATGGCGCAGTTATCTATCACCGCGCGCCGAAGGCGTTCAGCACAGGCCGAGTCTACCGAGCAAGGGTTCGCGTGGAGCTGGTTGCGACCGCAGCTCAGAACGTCCGCATATCCGTTCGCGCCACAGATGGCGATTACGCCACTGTGCCAACCAACCCGGCATCCGCATGGGTGTCCGTCGCCCCCGGCGTGGTGACGGAGCTATCTCTCACCTACGGCAATCCGACGCCGTCGGGCGGGTCGAGCATATCCGCTAACACGGCGTGGGTCCGCGCGGGTGTGCAGTCGCAAGGCGCGGTGCCCGGCGGGGGCAAGCTCCGCGTCTACGAAATCCATCATGAGGACGTGACCGAGAGCGCCAGCGCGGCCAACTCGGCAGCGGCGGCGATCACCCAAGCGGCGAACGCGAGCGCCAGCGCGGCGTCTGCTCAGATCAACGCCAACCTCGCCGCCTCGGTCAGCAGCCGATCGGGCAACCTTTTGAGCAACACCGACTTCGCCACGACGGCGGGGTGGACGGCCAACGTCCCGCTCAACATCAACGGCGGACCGTCCGGGTATCATCCCCTGGGCGAGCGGGTGCTGACGGTTACCCACGCCACGGCGCAGGTTGATGTCTATTCGTCGCGCGCGTCGGTCGAGGCGGGCAAATGGTACGAGGCCAGCGCCTATCTTCTGGCCCACAGGTCGCAGGTCAAACTCTTCATCCGCTGGGTAAATGCGGCTGGGGGCTACATCTCTTCGCCGGAGACTGTCTGGACGACAGCGGGCGGCGGCGGCAACTCGACCCTAGCCGATTACACCCGGCTGTGGCTCAAGGCACAGGCCCCGGTTGGAGCCGTCGCCGCCGTGCTGATGGCCCGTAAGGGCACGACTCAATCAGGTGCCGACAGCTGGATGTGGATGGCGCGGCCCATGTTGGCCGAGACGTCCGAGACCGCGACTGCTCCCGCTCTCTATACGGTGGGGTCGGGCAGGGACGTGTTGCCCGCTATCGAAGCGCAGGCGTCGCTGGCCCTGTCGACCTCTGTCGATGCGATCACCCGGTTGGGCCAGGCCGCCTTTGAGCTGATCCTCGCCTCTGGCGGCAACCCCGCCTACATCAAGGCGCTGGCTGAGCCGGGGGGAAGCGAGATCGCCTTCGCCGCGACCAAGCTGTTCCTGCGCAACGTAGTGGGCGACCAGATCGTCACCGCGCTGGAGTTGATCAACGGCGAGGCATACTTCGGCGCTCCGGTCAGCGTGGACATATCGGGCCGCCGGCTGACCATTGGCCCCGGCTTCGGCGTGTCAAGCGGTCTGGTGCTGTGGTTCGGGCCTAATACCATCGCCCTGTCGGCCATGAGCCGGACCAACGGCTACTTCGCGCTCGGGACGGACGGGAAGGTTTACTACGGCAGCGCCGAACTCGGCGGCGACTCGTCTGGACGGAAGATCATCAACTTCTCAAGCAGGTCTACCTCCGGCACGTCATACACGTTGCTGGCGTCCGGCGCCGTGACGAACGCGAGGGCCGGGAATATCGTTCAGGCCAACGTGTCGCTTTCTCTCGTCACCATCTCGCCTGTTGGCGCCACCACGGTCGGCGGGCTCCTTCAGCTTTGGGAGCAGGACGCCTCTGGAAAGGCGAACATCGGCGCGCCCGTGCCCTTCCTTGCCAACTCGGACACCGGCACGTTTGACGTAAAGCCCTTGCTGGGCTCGGCCACAAAGAGCGGCGCCGTAACTTACGGCGTCGACTGGCGCTCGGACTCGCCCGGAACCGTCAATGTGAGCAACGCGGCCGGGCAGGTCGATATCACCGCCCTTCGCTCACTGTAATCACGCAACAACGGAGACTGAAGGATGACCACCACCCTCGAGAACCACCTCGCCGCGCGCCGGGTCCACCAGGACGCCGTGGGGCGGAAGCTCTGCGAAATCCTCGACCTGATCGAGCAAGGGCAGACGGACGGACTGTATCCCGACGGATTGACCGCTGAACTGGCCCAGGTGCGCCTGCTCGCCATGGTCAACGCCAAGGTGCTGTGCGCGCCGGAGCCCGAGCCTGAAGAAGAGCACGAGTCCCCGGTCGAGCCGGAGGACGCGTGATGGCGCGGAAGAAGCTTCCCGCGCGCTATCAGCCCTACCCCAACCCGCTGGCCGAGAGCTTGCGGGTCGCGAAAGAGGGCCGCGTCCTAGCGGCGGCATCAGCGGAGAAGGCAAGACGATACGCCGAACTCGCCGCCGCCAGCGGACCGGTCGAGCCGGAAGCCTGACGAACCACCACAAAGGAGAACTGACGTGGATATGATTTCAATCGCGATGCTCATATGCGGCCTTGTTCTGATGGCGACGGCTGCCCATCCCGGCCTCTGGCGCGCCTCCGCCACAAAGCCCGCGCGGATGCTGGTTACGCACGTTCAGCGGCCGCAATCGCCAGTGCACAGGCAGCCAGCCTCCGCTGCCCGAGCCTCCCAATCCACAACTATCGATCCGAGACGGGCCAGCAGTCAGCCCGAAGATGCGGTCGGTGACGCGACCACTGCATCAGGAAGCGTCGCGACGGCGATGAACCACGTCAGCCTGGCCGCAGCGACGCCGCAAGGGATGGCAGTTTCCTGCGGTACGATCTGCATTAGCGACGCCGGTTGGGCTGAAAGCCCGCGCACCGAAGCCTGACGAACCCGGTTCGTCTCCTCCCACAACCCATCGCGTAGGAGCCCGCATGTCCGCAGGCGACGAGATCATCACTCCGGTCACCAAGCCGGAGGCCGTCAGCATGGCCGAAATCCATGCCATGCGCGGTCTGACCGACGCGGTGTCAGCGCTTGGCCGTCAGGTCGAGCGGATGAACGCCAAGGTCGATGACGTGCGCGAGCGGGTCATCAAACTGGAGGCGCGCGAGTACGAACGTCAGATCGAAGCCCTGAACGATCGCCTGTCCGCCGCCTTCAAGCGGATCGATGATCTGGAAGGCACGCGGGACCAGCAGAAGGGAGCCAAGGCCCTGGTCGACTGGCTGCGTCAGACGGCGCCCTGGCTGCTGGCCGGCATCGCCGCCTTTATCGCAGGCATTAGCGTCAAGAGCGGAGCCGGAGCATGACCGACACCCCTATCCAGCCGCCCGCCACCCGGCTTGAGCGCATCAAGAGCTTCATCGGCGATCTGGCCCGGCCGTTCGCCATCATCGCCACGTCGTTCGCCGCGTCCTGGGCCACCATCGTCATCGCTTATCGGGTCGAGAACGGGAACGACGGCGCCATCTTCATCGGCGGCGTCTTCGCAGGTGTCGGCGCGCTCTATATCGGCAAAGCGTGGGAGGTGGCGAAGACAGGAAAGCAGTCGGCCGACGTCGAGATCGCCAAGGCGAAGACCGAGACGGGTTAGGCTGGCGTCAGGCCTGCCAGGGCCAACGACCTCTTCTCAGCAGCCTGCGCGCATCGTTCACGTAGTTGGCGCCACGTGGCGCGACCCTCGATCCCGAACACATCCGACTGGGTATAGCCCTCGCCGATCAGCGCCCGCCGCACTTCTGAGGGAATGCGAAAACGTCCGCTGTCCGCCAGCTCGAAGGCGCGCTGGATTACCGGTGTTTGTAACATTCTGAACTCCCCTGTCAGGCGAGTCTGAACGCAGCGCTCTCGGTTATAGTTGCTTGTGGCCTGCCAGGATTCAGCCCGCAGCCATCCACAAGAGCACACCGAATATCGCCGCGCATAGTGCGATCAAAACCACCTCTGTGATCCGTCCGGTTCTTCTGTGGCGCCGCCTCGGCATGTTTCGCCTCCAAAGCAGAGCCAAATCATTTGGTGATGATGCGGCCCCGCTCGATGTCATAATCGAGGACGTCATCGGCAGGCTCAAATCCATACTTTCGAGCGCGGAGGGCGGCTGTTTCGGGCGACGCCATCATGTGATCGGCTCTCCGTCTGGGTCTGCCATGGACGATAGGCGCGTACTCATACCAGACGCGGGGCTCGGGCCCTCCGGCGCGCCGTACTCGCAGGATCACAGCCTTTTCCACCTACCCCTCCCAAGAGATCCGCGTTCGCTGACATAAAGGGAGCGGGGATTTTTTACAATCTGAACTGGAGACCATCATGGCCTTTCGCCTTGGTGCGCAGTCGCGCGCCCGGCTCACTGGCGTTCACCCGGATCTCATCCGAGTAGTCGAGCGCGCCATCGAGCTATCGTCCGTCGACTTCTCCGTGCTGGAGGGCGTTCGGACGCCCCAGCGCCAGCGCGAGCTTTATGCGCAGGGGCGCACAAAGCCTGGCCAGGTCGTAACGTGGACGCTGACCAGCAACCACTTCGTCAATGCCAAGACCAGCTATGGCCACGCCGTCGATCTGATCCCGTTTCCGGTGGACTGGGAAGGGCCCGTGCGGTTCCCGAAGTTCGACGCCATCGCCAAGGCCATGTTCGCGGCGTCGGCCGAGCTGGGCGTTCCGATCCGCTGGGGCGCAGACTGGAACCGCAACGGCAAGCCGCGTGAGCGGGGCGAGACCGACAGCCCTCATTTCGAGCTGGTGCTATGAGGGAAGCATTCCGCACCCTGACCGCCGCCGGTTGGGCGGCCGCGGCGACCTGTCTGCTGCTTATGATCGTGCTCATCTGGTGGTCCGCTACGGCGGGCGGGCGTGAGCGCGCCAGACAAGACCGCGCCGTCCAGGCCGCCAACGCCCAGGCGCGCGCGACGGACGCGGCGGCCAGCGATCGGGCGGCCGATCAGCGGCTGACCGATCTCAAGATCAACAATCGACTGGAAAAGGAACGAACCGATGCTGTCTCTGCGATCCCTGATGCCCGCCCCACTGCTGGCCGCGTCGCTCTTGCTTGCCACCGGCTGCGCGAGCAGGGAACGCGTGACGCTGATCTACCCGCCGAGTGCCGATCTGGCCGTTGAGGCCAAGCCGATCATGCCGCCTGAAGCGGTGCGCAGCGATGCGGCGGGTATAGCCCATGACATCGCCATTGAGGGTTGGGGCGAGCGCGGCTGGGATGCGGTCGGGCGGCTATGCCGATGGGCGGCCGACAACGGCATGAAGGGGCTGAGTTGCCCGCCGCCGCCTGAACTGTCGCCCAGGCCTGGCTGACGGGCATAAGAAAACCCGTCTGCCACATTGGGACTCAGACGGGCCTAATGAGCCGAGGCTCGAAGCTTAGATGGGGTTACTCGCCCAGAATGCAAGGACCGCAAGATGATGATCGGAAAAGACATGAATTTCAACGAGGCGATAAAATAATCAATGCTGACGCTTGCATGTTCGAACGCGCTCGTTCACCCTCTGGGCGTCGATATCTCTGCGTAACGCCCTATTTCCTTGCGACGCATCGAGATTTTCCGTTTCCTTAGACCCGACGGCCCTCAGGACATTTCCTCGGGGCAACCTTTTTTTCGGAGGTCATGGAAATGGCTACTGGTATTGTTAAATGGTTCAACCCTACCAAGGGTTTCGGCTTCATCGCCCCTGACGCTGGCGGCGGCGACGTGTTCGTTCACGTTTCGGCGGTCGAGCGCGCGGGTCTCAGCGGTCTGAACGAGGGCCAAGCGCTTTCTTATGAGCTCGAGCGCGACCAGCGCTCCGGCAAGACGTCGGCTGGCCAACTGCAGGCCGCATAAGCGAAAGCACCGGTTCATCGGCGCTATCGAGGCCCGCTCTCTTCGGAGGGCGGGCTTTTTTGCTGATTGATGCTGCCTCAGGCTGGCTTAAATCAGCCCCGCCACTGCAATGATTAGCAGCGCCATCAGCATCGATCGCTCTGGTATATCGCGGCTTAAAAGGCGGGGGTTTAGGTCCCGTCAGCGTGAGCATATGGAACAAGGTTCTAAAGAGGCCCTTTTCCTCCCGCCAACCAGGAGGACCAAATGGCTGACAAGACCCTCGACAACCTCTTTCACGATACCCTCCGGGACATCTATTACGCCGAGCGTAAAATCCTGAAGTCGTTGCCGAAGATGGCTCGCGCCGCGCAGTCGCCGGAGTTGAAAGCCGCCTTCGAGAAACACAAAGATCAGACTGAAGGCCAGATCGAGCGCCTGCAGCAGGTGTTTGAGATCATCGGCAAAGCCCCACGCGGAAAGACGTGCGACGCCATCGAGGGCATCCTCGCTGAGGGGGATGAGATCATGGAGGAATATAAGGGCACGCCCGCCCTTGATGCCGGCCTTCTAGCTGCGGCCCAAGCGGTAGAGCATTACGAAATCACACGGTACGGCACGCTGAAACGATGGGCGCTTGTACTGGACCTCAAGGACGCCGCCGCTCTTCTGGATGAGACGCTGCAGGAAGAGTCGCAGACGGACGAAGATTTGACGAGCATCGCCGATGCCGCCGTCAACGCCGAGGCGCTCTCTGCAGCATAAGGGCGACAATGCCCCTCAGGCTCCGCTGTACGCCCCGTCGCCCTCACCGGGTGGCGGGGCGTTATTCGTTTATGCGGGAACGTCGGCGCCGCGTTTCTGAGCCGGTCGCGCGAGCAAGCTGCCGCCCACCAATAGGGGGCCATCCTCCTCGGAAATCGGCGGAAGGCACACGAAGCGCGCGGCGAGCTGGCCGTCGCGCAAATACAAATGAAGCTCGACGTGATCCCCCGCTGCGGCCAGCGTCTCCGCGATCTTTTTGGCGGCGCTCTCAGCCTCCCGCCCGCGCGTGAATAGTTGTGGCTCGGTGTCGTTCACGCGGACGGACCAGACGTCTCCAAAGGGTTCCACTACGACAGTTTGCATCGAAGCATCTCCAGTGAAGGTTGAAGCGAGCGCTATTTGGTCAGCGCTGGCAGAGCTTCAAGGGGCGTCGCGTTTAGTTCTGGAGGACCCCGCGCTCGATTAGGCCAAGGACGACCGGGTCCTGAAGAGACGCGGCGACTTCGCGCGCGAAAGCACGATGCGCCTCGGCCTCATCCATGATCAGGCGCTTACTGCCGTCTCGATGCGACGACAGCCGAAAGGAAATCTCGCGCTGCTGCTTGGCCAAGCGCTCTATCCGAACGAGTTTCACCCCGGCCTGATCGCGCAGGGTGGCGCGTGAACTGACGACCATAACGACCTCCTGAGCAGGTCGCTTAAAGGTCGTGAAGCGGTGCTGGGTTCCCTGCGTCAGCTACGAGGTGCCAGATCGCGATAGGGCGCGCCGCGCTCTCCGGCTTCAGCCCGCGTCAGCACCTTCGTTTCCTGCTGGGATCCGACGTGGATCACAATTTCCCGATGGCGCAGGCCGTCGTGCAACGCCGAGCATGTCGCCCGAACGGCTGACAGCACATCCACCCAATGGCCGCTCTCGACCGTGATCAGGCCGGGCAAGAGGTTGGGATCATCGCCAGCGGCGGCGGCCATTGCGTCGAGGGCGTCGTTCAGTTGGTCTGGCGTCATGGCGGGCGGTGTAGCTGAGTCGCGTCGAGTTGTTGGAGCCGGGGTTCATACCCATGGTCAGTCACGCGGCCAGCGCCAGATAACACGCATCCCGCCGCCGCCGCCGGCGTAGCTGCTGATCTTCACGCCTGGGCCTCGCAGGCCGCAGGATCGGCACCTGAGTGACGGCCGCAGGTCCTTAATCGGCGTGCGCCTGGCCTGCTTCGGCCACAGAGCCCACGCCGGGCCCACCTTGTGCCCGCAGGCGCATACCAGTTCCATCTGGTCGCAAGGCGCGATGTCATCCACCGCGACCGTGTCGTCGTACTCGCGAGGCATGTCTTAGTGCGCCGTCGCGCCCCTTGCAGCGCACGCCGTGCGCAGACGCGCCAATGTCCCGGGCGCCTTCGTCTCGATCTCGCGAAGGAGAGCGCCCGCCCCGGCCCGGCCGTCTGCGCTGTGAAGGTCCAGGCCGGTCAGTTGCAGCATCAGCGCGGCTAGCTCTTTGTCCCGATCACTCATTGCGGTCGCCCCACAAGCCGCATGCCCGGCGACCAGCCCGGCGACCAGATCGACGGTCGGCTGGGGGATGTCAGCGCGCTCACGCTGTTCCAGGTCGCGATCCAGCTGCTGCAGATCGCGGGCGAAGGCCTCATCGGGGCCAAGGGGTTTCGTTTCCATGTTCGTCCTCCTCAAGCACCGACCCGAGGCGGACTCCTATGCATGAAGTTGGGGGCTGGCGAGTCAATTGTTCCGCCTTTGTTCTCATCAGGGGAGGTCAACCGATCCGGCTCTTCGAGAGAGCTAAAATTCGTGCGAGCGCCGGGAGAGCGCCGCGTTCCCGATACGTGATTGAAATCTCTAGGGGCCTTGGCGACTTAAAATCGCTCGACCTCGGTCGTGCGGGTTCGATTCCCGCCGCTCGCACCATGAATGGCCGGTCCTGATCCGGCGACCCCGGGATTGGGGTCTCTGGACGGCTGCAGCGCCTGCGTTTCCAAACGCAGGCGTTTTTGTTTGGGCAGCCGCTTCCTCACGTTCCGTTCGAGAACGAAAGATTTCGATTGCAATGAATACATGAATGTTGATGCATCAGTTCAGGCAAACTTAAAGCTAATGACGTCTTTTTCTTTATAAGTTTCATACTAGTAAGTCTTGTAAATCCGGTTCTAATTCGCAAATCGACTTGCTCATTCGTGATTCAAAGAATCCTTGCGGCTGGCTTCATTTCGGCCGAAATCCTGTCAAGTCTACCGCATTGCACAAAAACTTTATCTCGGCTTAGCTGTTAATGTACTATGGTCGTTTGATCGTGGTTCGGAGCATCGAGCCGCGCTAGCGCGTTGGACGCGCTGAACATTGCGCCTGGCGTTCCGTCGGGCGCGAACGCAACCGTGACATCCCGTCTGCCTGCGCCTGGAGCGCGGCGGCGTCTTTGCGGCTGCGCGTAAGGCGGGCCTGGGGCTCGCCGGAAGCGAAAAGAGACAGGAGCGCCGGCGCGCGTGGACGACTTACAACTTCAACAATTGGGCGGGCCGCTGACGATCGGCCTGCTGGTGCTGTTCTTCGGCCTGACCATGCTGATCTCCTTGCGGATCAGCCGACGCAAGGAAAACGCCGACGCCTATATGACGGCCGGGAACGGCATCGGTCTGGGCGTCTCGGCGGCCTCGATGACGGCGACATGGATCTGGGCCGCGTCGATGTACGCCTCGGCCACCTCGGGTTACGTCTACGGCATATCGGGGCCGATCCATTATGGGCTGTGGGGGGCGCTGATGATCCTGTTCATCTACCCCTACGGCCGCCGCATCCGCGCTGTCGCGCCGCGCGCCCATACGCTTGCCGAGGTCATGTACGCCCGGCACGGCCGCTCCAGCCAGCTGATGCTGGCGGGGTCCAACGTCCTGGGCAGCGTCATCAGCCTGACCTCCAACTTCATCGCCGGGGGCGCCCTGATCTCCATGCTGTCGCCGTTCAGCTTCAGCCAGGGCATCGTCGTCATCGCCGGCGGGGTGCTGCTGTACACCCTGTGGTCAGGGTTCCGCGCTTCGGTGCTGACTGACTTCATTCAGGTCTGCGCCATGCTCGGCGCCGTGGTTGTGGTCATTCCGGCCATCTTCTTCGCCATGGGCGGGCCGAGCGTCTTCATCGAAGGCGCGTCCAACCTGACGCCGCAGCAGACCAGCTTCTTCTCGTCCGACGCCTTCCTGAACCAGGGCGCGCCCTATATCGCCGCCGTTCTGGCCTACGCCATCGGCAACCAGACCATCGCCCAGCGCCTTTTCGCCGTGCGCGAGGACCTGATCAAGCCGACCTTCATCACCGCCACGGTCGGTTACGGCGCCACCATCATCGGCATCGGCATGCTGGGCGTCGTGGCCCTCTACGCCGGGATCAACCCCATGGAGGGGGACCTCAACAACCTGATCCCGCAACTGGCCGGAACCTATTTCGGGCCGGTGCTGCTCAGCGTCTTCTTCATCATGATCATCGGCTCGCTGGCCTCGACAGCGGATTCCGATCTGTCGGCCCTGTCGTCGATCATGATGGCCGACATTTACGGCCATGCGGGCAAGCGCAAGGCGGATCCGCGCCTGATGCTGACCATAGGCCGCGCGACGATGGTCATCGCCACCGGCGCGGCGCTGTATTTCGCCGGCGCGCGGATGAACATCCTGGACCTGCTGGTCCTGGTCGGCGCCATCTGGGGCGCGCTGGTCTTCCCCGTCATCGCCAGCTTCTATTGGGAAAAGGTGACCAACAAGGCTTTCACCGTCTCGGTGCTGGCGGCGCTGGCGATCTTCTTCCCGGTGCGGTTCGGCTGGATCCCGATGGACGGCGCCGTCGGCTATGTCTTCGACGTCATCGCGGTGGTCGGGGTCGGCGTGGTCGCGGGTCTGATGACCTTCGGCTTCTTCGGCGCGCGCGCGGCGCGGATCGTGGGCTTCATCGCCGCCGTGGCCGTGGCGCCCTTCGCCATCGGCTTCCTGCATGACTACGCCGTGCTGAGCGGCTCGCTGATCGCCTATGCCGTCAGCACCGTGGTCTGCACCGCCATGTCGCTGTCCAATCAGGACGGCTTCGACTTCTCGCGCATCGCCCGAATGACCGGCGACTTCGATGTGGAGGAAGCCGAACCCGCCGCCGCCTCTGCGGCCGCCCCCGCCCGCTCGGGCTCGCAAATCCCTCAAACCCGCTAACAGGAGATCGCAATGACCCCTTTCTGGCTGACGGCCTATGTCCTGATGTGGCCCGTCATCGTCGCGGGCGTGCTGGCCTTCATCGCCCGCGCCTTCTTCAAGGAATGGCTGGACGCGCACCGGCGCGGCGAGCCGATGATCTGATGTCGAAGGGGGCTGCGGCCCCCTTTTTCATGCCCTGGCTGTCTTGGACCCGTCATTGCAGACGGCTAGGGGTGGAAGACATTCTGCTTCGCCTGGAGTTCCTGATGATCCGCAGCCGCCTTCTCGCCTCCGCCCTTGGCCTGACTCTCGGGCTTGTCGCCATGAGCGGAACTGCACAGGCGGCCGAGGCGACGCCCCAGCCGACGCCACCCCAGGCGGCGGCCTCCGCTGGCGAGCGGGCCTCGCCCTCGTTGATCGTCACCATCGTCGTGGACCAGCTCAGCGCCAATCTGTTCAACCAGTATCGCAGCCAGTTCACCGGCGGGCTCAAGACCCTGGCCGATCAGGGCATGGTCTCGATCAACGGCTATCAGACCCACGGCGTGACGGTGACCTGCGCCGGTCACTCGACCGTCCTGACCGGGATGCATCCGACCCACAGCGGCATTCCGGCCAACGACTGGATCGACACCACCACGGGGCAGGATACCTACTGCCTCGCCGCGCCGCAGAACACCCTGGCTCACGGCAAGAACACCGACAACGGCCCGGTCGGCCCGGCGCAGTTGAGCGCCTCAACCCTGGGCGACTGGCTCAAGGCCGTCAGCCCGGAGAGCCGCGTCTATGGCGTGTCGGGCAAGGATCGCGGCGCCATCAACCTGGCCGGGCACAGGGCGGACGGCGCCTTCTGGCTGACCGACGGCTTCGGCTTCACCACCTATGTCGAGCCGGGCCAATCCGCGCAGGCGCGGCTGGCCCCGGTGGCGGCGATCAACGCCCGCATGGTCGAGCGTTTCAGCCGCGCCACGCCCAGCTGGACCTATACCAATGAGGCCTGCCGCCGTCTGGAAGGACAATGGACCATCGCAGGCCAGACCTTCGACTCCAAACTGCCGCCGGTAAACGACCGCTTCGACAACTCGCCGGTGCTGGACGAGCTGACTCTGGAAGGCGCGATCGAACTGCTGGAGACGCAGCAACTGGGCCGTCGCGGCGTCACCGACATGCTGGGCGTCAGCCTGTCTGGCACCGACCGCATCGGCCACGCCTTCGGAACGCAAGGGCCTGAGATGTGCGAGCAGATGCTGCGTCTGGACGCCGCGCTGGGCGCCTTCCTCGACCGGCTGTCGACCATCCCCGGCGGGGTGATCGTGGCGCTGACGGCTGACCACGGCGGTTCGGACTTCCCCGAACGGTCGGCGGTCGAGGGCTATCCCAATGCGGGCCGGGTCGACCGCGCCCTGCAACCGCGCGTCAATGCGGCGCTGAAGGCCCGTTTCGGTCTGGACGCGGACCCGGTCGTGTCCTCGGCGGGCGGCTTCGTCATCGTCGACAAGGATCGCAGGTCGCTGGCCGAGCCGCTGCGTTCGCAGGTGCTGGCCGCCGCGATCGAACTGCTGAACGCCGAGCCGCAGGTGGCGATGGCGGTCTCGCGCGACGAACTTCTGGCCGAGCCGATCCCCGCCTCCGACAACCCCGAAGAGCTGACGGTGCGTGAGCGCCTGCGCCTGTCGGCCGTAGCGGGCCGTTCGCCCGACATCCTGCGCGCCTGGCAGCCGGGCCTGACCGGCCAGGGCCGCGTCGGCGGGGCCATCTCCAGCCACGGTTCGCCCTGGGACTACGACCGTCGCGTGCCTATCGTCTTCTGGTGGCCGGGCGCGCAGGGCCAGGAGCGTTTCCTGCCCATGCGCACCATCGACATCGCCCCGACCCTGGCCAATCTGATCGGCGTCCAGCCCGACGCCCCGATCGACGGCCGCTGCATGGACCTGCCCCAGTTCGCCAAGGGCCGCTGCGAGACGAAATAGACCGCACGGGTCGACATAAACTCGTGTTTCCACGGCGGGAGGCGCTCTTACGCCTCTCGCGTTTCATTGGCACAAGGGCTTGAGAAGCGCTTCTGAGGGGAGGCGTCGGCCGTCAGAGCCATACGAGGAAACCCGTTCATGCAAAGAGCCCGCCGCGCGCGCATCGTCGCGACACTCGGACCCGCCAGCCGCGCGCCGGGAACGGTCAAGGCGCTGGCCCAGGCCGGGGTGGACGTCTTTCGCCTGAACTTCAGCCACGGCTCGCACGACGACCACGCGGCCGCCCTGAAGGCCGTGCGGGGGGCCGAGATGGCGCTGAAGCGGCCGCTGGGCGTGCTGGCCGACCTGCAGGGTCCCAAGCTGCGGCTGGGCCGTTTCGCCGACGTCGAGATCGAGGTGAGGCCGGGGCACAGGATGCGTTTCGACCTGAACCCGGCGTTGGGCGACGAGACGCGGGTGCAGATGCCGCACCCCGAAATCTTCCGCGCCCTGCGACCCGGCATGCTGTTGCTGATCGACGACGGCCGGGTGCGCCTGCGCGTGGGCGAGCGCACCGACGAATGGTGCGACGTCACGGTCGAGAGCGGATCCAAACTGTCGGACCGCAAGGGGGTGGCCGTGCCCGAGGCGGTGGTGCCGGTCTCGGCCCTGACGCCCAAGGACCGCGAAGACCTGGCCTTTGCGCTACGTCTCGGCGTCGACTGGGTGGCCCTCAGCTTCGTGCAGAAGGCCGAGGACATGGCCGAACTGAAGCGCATCGTGAACGGTCAGGCCGCCTGTCTGGCCAAGATCGAGAAGCCTCAGGCTCTGAACGATCTGGAGAGCATCCTCGACTATTGCGACGGCGTCATGGTCGCGCGCGGCGATCTGGGCGTCGAGATGGAGCCGGAAGAGGTGCCGGTCGCCCAGAAGAAGATCCTGCGCGCCGCCCGTCAGCGCGGCGTGCCCGCCATCGTCGCCACCCAGATGCTGGAATCCATGACCAGTTCGCCCGCCCCGACGCGGGCCGAGGCGTCCGACGTGGCCAACGCCGTCTATGAGGGCGCTGACGCCCTGATGCTGTCGGCCGAGACAGCGGCGGGCGACTATCCGCTGGAAGCGGTGACCATCATGAACCGCATCATGGAGCGGGTGGAGCGCGACCCCCTGTGGCCGGGACTGATGGACGCCGATCATGCGGGCATGGACATTGACGATGTCGACGCTCTGGTCGCGGCGGCGAGGAAGGCGGCCGAGGCGTCCTCGACCGCCTGTATGGTGGTGTTCACGACGCTGGGCGGCACGGCGCGGCGGATGTCGCGCGAGCGGCCGCTGCAACCGGTGCTGGCCCTGACGCCCAAGCCCGAGACGGCGCGCAGGCTGGCCCTGGTCTGGGGGCTGGAGCCGCGGCTGGGCGATCAGCCGATTTCTCTGGAAGGCCTGACAGACGACGCGGTCGAAGCCGCCATGCTCTACGGCCTGGCCGAGCCGGGTCAGCGCATCCTGATCCTGGCGGGAACCCCCTTTGGCGCGCCGGGCGCGGCGAATCTGTTGCGTCTGGCCCATGCTCCGGCCCATTCTGCCCCTCGCGGCGTAAAAGGGGCGAGGCGCGCCCGCGGAACCTGACGGGACGGAATGATCAAATACATCGGCTCAAAGCGGGCGCTTCTGGGCCACGTGGCGGGGGCGGTGAGGGCCGCCCTGCCTGATGGGGGCATGGTCTGCGACCTGTTCTCGGGCACGGCGCGCGTCGGGCACCGGCTGAAGCGCGACGGTTTCCGCGTCTGGTCGAACGACCACAACGCCTATGCCCACGCCCTGGCCACAGCCTATGTGCAGGCCGACCGCGAGATCTGGGCCGAGCGGGCTGAGGCCGTGCTGGCCGAACTGCGCACGGTGAAACCCGAGGCCGGCTGGTTCACCCGCACCTTCTGCGAAGAGGCCCGCTTCTTCCATCCCGACAACGGCGCCCGCATCGACGCCATGCGCGAACGCATCGAGACGATGGAACTGGAGCCGGCCCTGAAGGCCGTCGTCCTGGTCGCCCTGATGGAGGCGGCCGACCGCGTGGATTCCACGGCGGGCTTGCAGATGGCCTATATGAAGCAATGGGCGCCGCGCGCGCTGAAGCCGCTGGAACTGCGTCTGCCGGACCTGCTGCCGGGCGTGCCTGCGGGACTGTGCGTGGCGACGCGCGGCGACGCGGTGGAGGTCGCGGCCGAGGTTGAGGCCGATCTGGTTTATCTGGACCCGCCGTACAATCAGCACTCCTATCTGGCCAACTACCATTGCTGGGAAAGCCTGGTCCTGTGGGACAAGCCCGAGACCTATGGCGTGGCCCGCAAGCGGGTCGACGTGAAGACCCGCAAGAGCGCCTTCAACAGCCGCCCCGGCATCGGCCCGGCCATGCAGGCGGTGATCGAGCGGCTGAAGGCGCCGAACCTGATCGTCAGCTTCAACGACGAGGGCTATCTGAGCCGCGAGGATCTGGTGGCCATGCTGGCCTCGCGCGGGCACGTTCAGGTGGTCGACATCCCCTACCCCCGCTATGTCGGCGCCCGCATCGGCATTCATAATCTGAAGGGCGAGAAGGTCGGGGCGGTCGGGCGGCTGCAGAACGTCGAACACCTGTTCGTCGTCACCGACCGGCCGGTGGTTCTGCCGGTCGCAGCTTAGCCTGAAGCTGGATAGATTCTTCAGTCGAGGCCCAAGGAACGAAGGCGGCGGCTTGTCGTTCTGGCTGTCATGCGTTCGTTTGCTTCTCCCCGTGCCCAGAGTGATTTCGACATCTCTCGCCGCCCTGTTGAAGAACAGGAAGCCGTCGCCAGGTTCGGGCGAAGGACGCCTGTCTCCAGGATTACGCCTGCGGTTCAGGCTCCGCGGACCAACAGCGTTGATCGCGGCCTCGACGGATGGACCATCTTCCTGCTCGGCGCCCTTGTGGCGGGGCTCATGGGGATGATGCTGGGCGGCGCCCTGTCGGTCTAGAGCGCAAGCGAAACTCTATCAGGCGGCTTCCAGCAAGGCCCGGATCGGCGCCCAGCTGCGTCGGTGCGCGGGGCAGGGGCCCAGCGTCTGCAGAGCCTTCTGATGGATGGGCGCGTTGTAGCCCTTGTGGCTGGCGAAGCCGTAGCCCGGATAGGTCGCATCCATCTCGATCATCAGCCGATCCCGCGCCGTCTTGGCCAGGATCGAGGCCGCCGCGATCGACAGGGACAGGCTGTCGCCCTTGACCACCGGGGTCACCGCACAGGGCAGCGGAAAGCGGTAGTTGCCGTCCACCAGGGCGTGGACCGGCGGATGGGCCAGGGCCTCGACTGCCCGTCGCATGGCCAGCCCCGTCGCGTGCAGGATGTTCAGTTCGTCGATCTCCTCGACCGAGGCGAAGCCGACGCCCCAGGCCAGGGCGCGCGCCTTGATGGCGATCTCCAGCACCGTGCGGCGCTTTTCGGTCAGGGCCTTGGAATCGTCGATGCCCGGCGGCAGGTCGTCGGGGTTCAGGATCACCGCCGCCGCCGACACCGGCCCGGCCCACGGTCCGCGACCCGCTTCATCAACCCCGCAGACATGACCGTCCCAGGTCGCCCGCGCCTCCAGCTCCAGCAACAGGGTGGGGAAGGGGCGATCAGGCTTGCCGGGAGCTTTTGAGGCAGGGGCTTTAGGCGACGTCATCACGCCCCACTGCCACGAACCCCGGCCGGACGGAAGGCCTGTGAAACAGAGGGCCGGTCGCGGCGGCGCCTCATGAAGAATGGTGGGCGTGGAGGGACTCGAACCCCCAACCAGACCGTTATGAGCGGTCGGCTCTAACCATTGAGCTACACGCCCCCGAAACGCGCGCAAGCCGTGCCTAGCAGGCGGCGCGTCGGCTGCAAAGCCGCCTTGGACCTGTCACGCTTTTCACGCCGATGAATGGAACCTGCACAGGGGCCTTTTGCGTTTGTTCAGCTTGAAACGGCCAAGTTGTGCCGTGGCTGGCGAACACGCCCGCCCGAACGATTTCGACGGAGACCTCCCCATGACCCGCACCGCACGCGCCCTGATGTTGGGCACGGCCCTGATGACCTTGGCGGCGCCGGCCGTCGTATCTGCTCAATCCCAGCCCGGCGGCGCTTCTCCGATCCAGGTGCACGCCATGGCTCAACAACCCGCCCTGAACCTTTCGGCCTATGGCGAGGTCAAGGTCGCGCCGGATCAGGCCACGATCAACTTCGGCGTGGTGACCGAGGCCCCGACGGCCCAGGAGGCCATGAGTCAGAACGCTCAGCAGATGACGCGCGTCATCGCCGCCCTGCGCCGCGCCGGGATCGCCGAGCGCGACATCCAGACCTCGGGCCTGAACCTGTCGGCGCAATATGATTATCAGCAGAACGAATCGCCCAAACTGCGCGGCTATCAGGCCTCGAACCGCGTCACCGTGGTCATCAACGACCTGACCAAGGTCGGCGCGACCGCCGACGCCGTGGTCGGCGCGGGCGTGAACCAGATCGATGGCATCAGCTTCGGCCTGAAGGATCCTAAGGCGGCCGAGGATCAGGCCCGCGTGCTGGCCGTGCGCGCCCTGCAGGACAAGGCGCGTCTGTACGCCGACGCCATGGGCGTGCAACTGGGTCAGGTGCGCTCCCTGACCGAAGGCGGCGGCTATGTGCCCGAAGTGCGCCCGCAGATGATGTACGCCCGCGCCGCCTCGATGGACGCCGGCGCCTCGACCCCGGTTTCGGCCGGAGAACTGTCGGTCCGCATCGACATCAGCGGGACCTATGATATCGGCCGCTGATCCCGTCCGGATGAAATGAAGAGGGCTCGCTGGCGACGGCGAGCCCTTTTTTCATGGCTTCATTACCGTCCGTTCATTTGACGCGGCGGGCGCGGCCTCTATCCTCACGCTTGGCCGCCTCTGGCCGCGATCCTGGACGCCCGCCTTCCCATGAAGCAGTTCTTCCTCACCATGCTGGGCGTCTTCGCCGGGCTTGTGGCCTTCTTCGTCGTTCTGCCCGTGGTGGCGCTGATCTTCTTCGCCATGGCGGCCGGCGCGTCCAAGCCTTCGACGCCCGCGCACACGGTGCTGGAACTGGACCTGCGCAGCGGCCTGACCGACCAGACGCCGACCAACCCCTTCGCGGCCTTCAGCGGCCCCAGCCTGTCGGTGGTTCAGGTCGTGGACGTGCTGGCCCAGGCGGCGGCCGACGACAACGTCAAGGTGCTGCTGCTGCGCGCGCCCGAAGCCGGCATGACGCCCGCCTCGGCCGATGAGGTGCGTCAGGCGATCGCCCGCTTCCGCGCTTCGGGCAAGACGGTGATCGCACACAGCCAGGGCTTCATGCCGGTGGGCGCGGTCATGTCCAGCTATATGGTCGCCTCCAGCGCCGATCAGCTGTGGTTGCAGAACACGGCGAACTTCCAGGCCGTGGGTCTGGCGGCGGACAGCGTCTTCCTGGGCCGCGCCTTCCAGAAGTATGGCGTCAAGGCCGACTTCGAACAGCGCTATGAGTATAAGAACGCCGTCAACGAATATACGCAGAGCGACTTCACCGCCCCGCACCGCGAGGCCATGCTGGCCTGGATGGGCTCCATCTACGACAGCGCCGTCGCCAATGTCGCCCGCGACCGCAAGACCACGCCCGAGGCCCTGAAGGCCGTCATCGAGGCCGGTCCCTATTCGGCCGATCAGGCCCTGTCGCTGAAGCTGGTCGACAAGATCGGCCAGGTCGAGGAAGCCGAGGCCGCCGCCAAGGAAAAGGCGGGCAAGAACGCCAAGATCGTCAAGTTCGGCGAATACGCCTCGATGAAGGGAACGCGCACGACCTCGGGCTCGGGCTCGGCAAAGTCGGCCATCGCCATCGTCGGCGGCGAGGGCGCCATCATGACCGGTCGCGGCTCCAACGATTCGCCCTTCGGCGGCGGGACCAGCATTCGCTCGGACGACACGGCCAAGGCCATCTATCAGGCCATCGAGGACAAGGACGTGAAGGCCATCGTCTTCCGCGTCTCCTCGCCGGGCGGCTCGCCGGAAGCGTCGGAGCAGGTTCTGGCCGCCGTGCGCGCGGCCAGGGCGGCGGGCAAGCCGGTGGTGGTGTCGATGGGCGCCTATGCGGCGTCGGGCGGTTACTGGATCAGCTCCGAGGCCGACTGGATCGTGGCCCAGCCCTCGACCCTGACCGGCTCGATCGGCGTCTTCGGCGGCAAGTTCGTGCTGGCCGATGCGCTGGGCCGTTTCGGCGTCGACATGCGCGGCCTGTCGGTCGGCGGCGACTACGCCGACGCCTTCTCGCCGACGCAGGGTTTCGATCAGGGCCAGCGCGCGGCCTTCGCCGCCTCGATGGACCGCATCTACGAAGAGTTCGTCGCTCGCGTGGCCAAGGGCCGCAAACTGCCGGTCGAGCGGGTGCGCGAGATCGCCAAGGGCCGCGTCTGGACCGGCGCCCAGGCGCACGGCCTGGGTCTGGTCGATCAACTCGGCGGTCTGGAAGAGGCTGTGGCGAAGGCGCGCGAACTGGCCAAGATTCCGGCAGCCGAAAGCGTCCGCTTCAAGCGCTTCCCGCAGCCCCAGTCGCCGTGGGAGGCCATCGCCACGGCCTTCGGCGCCTCGGGCCAGGCGGCAGACGCCATGGTCAAGGTCGGTCAGGTGATGGGCGATCCGGCCGCCCAGGCCATGCTGAACCGCGTCGAGGTCGACCGGATGCGCAGCCGCGGCGCCGTGGTTCTGGCGGATCAACCGGCCTTCTGACGGTCTGGCGATCGCGAATGTGACTGACGCGTGATGTCGCAGTGCATTGACCGTTCAGGTCGATGGACCGACATTGCGCTTCAGGCGTTCATCAGGACGCTGAGAGAGGCTTTGAGTTCATGATCAACTCCGACCCGATGGGCCCGCTGGGTTTCAACGCGCGCCGTCGGCCCGGTTCCGGCCTGCTGGCGCCCTTCGTCTGGGCGGCGGGGCTGGTCGCCACGGCGTTGGCCGTGACCGTGGGCGCCCTGCTGGCCGTCTTCACCGCCGCCGCCGTCGCCATGATCGCCATTGTCGGCGGGGTTCTGGTCTTCTTCGCCGGTTTCGCCCTGCGCGCCCGTCGCGCCATGACCGCCCGTCGCCGTCGCGACGATGGCGTCATCGACGCGCGTAAAGTTGGCGACACCTGGGTGACCTACGGCTGGGAAAAGGAAGGGCGCTGATCGGCCCCTCATGACCGCCTACACCGACGCGCCTTCTCCAAACTTCGACGCCCGGCGCGGCCCGCCGGACATGCTGGTGCTGCACTACACCGGCATGCAGACCGCCGAGGCGGCGATCGCCCGCCTGCGTGACCCGGAGGCCAAGGTCTCGGCCCACTATGTCGTCGATGAGGACGGCTCCATCCTGCGTCTGGTGGCCGAGGAGCGCCGGGCCTGGCACGCCGGGCGCGGCGCCTGGCAGGGCGAGACCGACGTCAACGCCGCCTCCATCGGCATCGAGATCGTCAATCCGGGCCATGAGTTCGGCTATCGTCTGTTCCCCGAGCCGCAGATCGAGGCGGTGATCGCCCTGGCGGCGGACATCCGCACCCGCTGGTCCATCCCCGACGCCCGCATCATCGGCCACTCCGACATGACGCCCGAGCGCAAACAGGATCCCGGCGAGCTCTTCCCGTGGAAGCGTCTGGCCGAGGCCGGGCACGGCCTGTGGTTCGACCCGGCGCCCGAACGCATCGCCGCTCTCGGCGCGCCCCTGTCGCCGGGGGACGAAGGGCTGGGCGTCGTCGTCCTGCGCTCGGGCCTGCACCGGCTGGGCTATGGGCTTCAGCCCGGCGGCGCCTACGACGAAGAGACCCGCCTGACCATCGAGGCCTTTCAGCGCCACTGGCGGCCCGATCGCGTCGATGGGATCGCCGACGGCGAGACGCGCGCGCGTCTGGTGGGGTTACTCCAGTTGGCCTCGGTCGAGAGCGTCACGGGCGTTCTGGATTAGGAAAACCATGACCCTCTCCCGGCGGGAGAGGGCTTGAGCGCACGAGAGCGTCAGCGATCGTTCTTTGCGCGAAAGGGTGAGGGGCTTGTCCTGTCCGTCGGCGTAAGCCGTCACGCCACGGCCTACGGCCGCCTTTACCCGCGAACCCTCACCCTTTCGCCTTAGCCAATCGCCTCCGGCTCTTGGAGGTTCAACCCCTCTCCCATTGGGAGAGGGGTCTTCAGTTGGATTGACCTTGCGCCCATTCGCGCGCATCTAGCGCTCGCCAGACGGCCGGGCGGTCGCGGCGGGGGCTTGCCCCTGTCGAGGAAAGTCCGGGCTCCACGGTGAAAAGGCGGCGGGTAACGCCCGCCCGGGGTGACCTGAGGGACAGCGCCACAGAAAGCAAACCGCCTGGGCTTCGGCTCAGGCAAGGGTGAAAGGGTGGGGTAAGAGCCCACCGCGTCGGCGGCAACGTCGGCGGCATGGCAAGCCCCGCCTGGAGCAAGACCAAATAGGGACATCGCGCGGAGCTCGCTCCGCAGGGTTCACCGCCCCAGATGTCCGGGTAGGTCGCGAGAGCCGTCCAGCAATGGGCGGCCCAGAGGAATGATCGTCGCCGCTTTCGGGCGGAACAGAACCCGGCTTACAGGCCGTCTGGCTTTATACTTGCCCTAACGCCCTTCGCGCTGCTTGAGGGCATTAACGCCGACCCTCTCCCGGCGGGAGAGGTCTTGGCCGTTAACCATTCCGTTGAAATCAAGGCGTTAGAACCCGTCCACAGCCTGTGAATACTCACTTTGTTCTGTGTATGTTCTGATTTTACAGTCCTCGACACGCCGAACGAACCGCAAATTAGGTTAAAGGGCGTCAACTAATCCCATTGAGGCCCATTCTGTCCCATGCTATCCCAATGGCTCATGAGTAGGGGCCGAACGCCCGACGCGTGGGTTTTCTTCAACGGATTTCAGGGACGGGCCGCAGGGTTCGATTGGGCAGGGCGTGTTTCTCTCGACCTACGAGAAGCAGCTGGACGGCAAGCGCCGTCTCCTGATCCCTCAGGAATTCCGCACGGCTGAGAACGGCGCCGAGCATGGCGTCTTCTGCTTTCCCTCCATCGAAGCCGACTGTCTGGAAGCGGGCGGGGACAAGCTGTTCGCCGAGTACCGCGCAGTGATCGAAAGCCTGCCTTTCGGCGATCCCTACCGCTCGGCGCTGGAAGCCTCGATCTTCGGCGAGCAAAAGCCGCTGGCCTATGACTCGGGCGGGCGCATCACTCTGCCGGAACATCTGTGCGCCGAGGTCGATCTGTCCGACACGGTCGTCATCTACGGCGTCGGCGAGCGCTTCCAGATCTGGAACAAGGACAAGTGGGCCGCGCACCGCGCCGAGCAACGCCGCATGGCGCGCGAGGGCCTGAAGCAGTTCGGCGAGATGCGTCGCCAGGCTGCTGCGGCGAAGACGGGAGGGGCGGCATGACCTCTCCGCACGCCCCCGTCCTGCTGGCCGAAGTGATCGAGGCGCTGGCGCCCAAGGCGGGCGACGTCGTTATCGACGCCACCTTCGGCGCGGGCGGCTATACGCGCGCCATTCTGGAGCGCGGGGCGGATGTGGTGGCGCTGGATCGCGACCCGACGGTGCAGCGTTTCGCCGAGGCTGTGGCGCGCGACTTCCCCGATCGTTTCCAACTGATCCGCACGCCGTTCTCCGGTCTGGCCGAGGCGTTCGAGGAGAGCGGCAAGGCGAAGCTGGACGCCGCCGTCTTCGATATCGGCGTCTCGTCCATGCAACTGGATCAGGCCGAGCGCGGCTTTTCCTTCATGCGCGACGGGCCGCTGGACATGCGGATGAGCGATGAGGGCGAAACCGCCGCCGACATCGTCAACACCTGGGACCACGGGCCGCTGGCCCATATCTTCAAGCTGTACGGCGACGAGCGCCAGTCGGGCCGGGTCGCGACCGCCATCCTGCGCCGCCGGGTCGAGCAGCCGTTCACCCGCACGCTGGATCTAGCCGAGGTGGTGGAGAAGGCTCTGGGCGGGCGTCGCGGCGCCGCCATCCATCCGGCCACGCGGGTGTTTCAGGCCCTGCGCATCGCCGTCAACGACGAGCTGGGCGAGCTGGAGCGGGGGCTGGAGGCGGCCGAGGCGACGCTGGCGCCGGGCGGGCGGCTGGTCGTCGTCACCTTCCACTCGCTGGAAGACCGCATCGTCAAGGCCTTCCTGACCGAGCGCACCGGCAATGCGCCGGGCGGATCGCGCCATGCGCCGGTCGCGGTCGAGACGCGCAAGCCCAGCTTCGACCTGATGTTCAAGGGCGCGCGCGAGGCGGGCGAGGCTGAACTGGCCGCCAACCCCCGCGCCCGCTCGGCCAAGCTGCGTGCAGGCGTTCGCACCGACGCCCCGGCCTGGGGCGCGGTGAAGGGGAGGAGCGCATGATCGCCATGCCCGCCCCCATCAAGCGTCTGTTCGAGTGGAAGGTGCGCGGCGTGCGCTGCGTCGAGATCATCGGCGTGACCTGCGTGCTGGCGCTGGTCTTCTCGGTCTATATCGCCAAGGCGGCCGCCGCCCGCGAGAGCGCCGAGATCAGCCGCATCGAGCGCGACATCCGCGAAAACCGCGAGCGGGTCCGCCTGCTGCGCGCCGAAGTCACGCGGCTGGAGCAGCCCGCCCGTCTGGAGGCCCTGTCGCGCGAAATCGGTCTGGGGCCCGTCGATGTGAAGAAGCAGGCGGGCGAGGCGACCCTGCCCGAAATCGCGCCGCCGCCGGCCGAGAAGCCGGTCGAACCGGCGTCTGCCGCGGCCGCCGCCGCTGTGGAGGCCGTGCAATGAGCGTGCATGACCATCACGGCATGGGCTATCGCGGCCGCCCGCAGGCGACCTTCGGCGGGGCCGTCTCGGCCTGGGGGCGCTGGGTCGCCTCCCTGGTGTGGAACCTGGAGCATTCGTTCGAGCGCGCTCGCGCCGACGCGCGCCCGGAAGAGGACACCCGCGTCCGCATCTTCCTGATCATGGCGGCCTTCTGCGGCGTGTTCGCCTGTCTGGCCGTGGGCGCTGCGCACGCGGCGCTGCTGACGCCGCGCGGCGGGGCGGGGGCGGGTTTCCATCCCGGCGCCCTGACGCGCGCCGATCTGGTGGACCGCAACGGCCAGCTGCTGGCGACCAACATCACCCACTACGGCCTCTATATCGACCCGCGCGAGGTCTGGGACATACCGGCCGCCAAGGCGCAGCTGCGCCGCGCCCTGCCGCGCATCCCGGCCAAACGTCTGGACAAGGTGATGAGCGGCGAGCGCCGCCTGATCGTGGTGACCGGCCTGACGCCGTCGGAGCGCCGCGCGGTCCATGCGCTGGCGCTGGGCGGAGTGACGTTCGAGCCGGAGGACCGCCGCGTCTATCCGCTGGGCAGCTCGGCCGTGCATCTGATCGGTCGTTCGGATACGGGCGGCGAGGGCGTTGCGGGCGCCGAACTGGCCTTCAATCAGGAAATCCGCGCGGCGGGCGTCGCGGGCGAGGACTTCCCCCTGTCGATCGACCTGCGGGTTCAGGGCGTGGTCGAGAACGAGCTGGCGATCGCCGCCGAGGAACATAAGGTCAAGGGCGCCGTCGCCGTCGTCGCCGACGTGCAGACGGGCGAGATTCTGGCGATGGCCTCGTGGCCGACCTATGACGCCAACCGTCGCAACGCCGCGCCGGAAGAGGCCACGCTGAACCGCGTCGTCTCGGCCCACTATGAGATGGGTTCGGTGTTCAAGAGCTTCACCGTCGCCGCCGGGATCGACACCGGCCGGGCCGACATGAACACCCTGTTCGACGCCTCTCAGGCGCTGCAGATCGGCAAGCGTCGCATCACCGACTTCCACGCCACCAACAAGGTGCTGACGCTGGAGGAGGTCTATCTGCATTCGTCCAACATCGGCACCTCGCGACTGGCGGTCGAGATGGGCGGCGATGTGATGCGCGACTATTTCCGCCGTCTGGGCCTGCTGGACGCCGCCCCGATCGAGCTGAAGGAATCGGCCGCCCCGCCCAAGGTGCGCAAGTGGGACGACAGCACCCTGGCGTCGCTGTCCTTCGGCTATGGCGTCATGGTCACGCCGATCCAGTATGTGGCGGCCTATGGCGCGCTGAGCAACGGCGGGCGTTATGTGGCGCCGACCCTGCGCAAGGGCGGCCGTCCGAACGCCCAGACGCATCAGGTCGTCTCGCCCGAGACCTCGGCGACCATGCTGGACCTGATGCGCCGCAACGTCACGCGCGGTTCCGGCCGGTTCGCCGATGCGCCGGGCCTGCGCATGGGCGGCAAGACGGGTTCGGCCAACAAGCTGGTCAACGGCCGCTATAATCCGGCGGTGGCCGTCGGCTCCTTCGCCGGGGTCTTCCCTGCCGACGGGCCGGTGGACGCCAAGCGCTACACCGTCTTCGTCCTGATGGATGAGCCGGGCGTCTATCCGCGCACCGGCGGCTATGTCGCCGCGCCCGCCGTGGGCCGCATCGCCAACCGCATCGCAGGCTTCCTGGGCGTCGAGCGCAAGGCCGACCGCTGGTCCACCGCTCTGGGCGAAAAGATCCCCGAGTTCCAGGACGTGGAGGGCGACGGCCGATGAGCCTTCCCAGCGCCCACCTGCGTCTTTCCGAACTGCTGCGCCGCGACGTGGCCTCGGACCCAGAGATCACCGCCGTCACCGCCGACAGCCGTCAGGTCGTGCCCGGCGCCCTGTTCGTCGCCCTGCCGGGGACGCAGGCCGACGGCCGCGCCTTCATCCCGCAGGCCCTGGCGAAAGGCGCCGCCGCCGTGCTGGCGCCGTCCGACACGCCAGAGGGCGCGGCGCCGCTCCTGGTCGGATCGGGCGACGTGCACCGGGCCTACGCCATCGCCGCGCGCGCCTTCTATGGCGCCCAGCCGCGCACCTGCGTCGCGGTGACCGGCACCAACGGCAAGACGTCGGTCGCCAACTTCTGCCGCCAGATCTGGGCGGGCATGGGCCTGAAGTCTGCCAGCATGGGCACGCTTGGCGTCGTCGGTCAGAAGGGCGACAGGACCTACGCCCTGACCGGCCCCGGCCTGACCAGCCCCGACGCCGCCGAGGCCGCGCGCCTGCTGGCCGAACTGGCCCGCAAGGAAGTCACCCATCTGGCGCTGGAGGCCTCGTCCCACGGTATCGACCAGCGGCGTCTGGACGGGGTGGCGATCAAGGCGGCGGGCTTCACCAATCTGACGCAGGACCACCTCGACTATCACGGCACGATGGAGGACTACCGCGCCGCCAAGATGCGCCTGTTCGAGGCCCTGCTGCCGCGCGGGCGCACGGCGGTTTTGAACGCGGATTCCGACGCCTATTCGGCCTTCGCCTCGGCCTCGATCATGGCCGGTCTGGGCGTGATGGGCGTGGGTGAGCGCGGGCGCGACCTGACCCTGCTGGCGCGTCGGGCGACGCCGGAAGGCCAGCGTCTGAGCATTGATGTGCGCGGCCGGGTGCATGACGTCCTGCTGCCGCTGGCCGGGGCGTTTCAGGCGTCCAACGCCCTGGTGGCGGCGGGCCTGTGCATCGCGGGCGGCGAAGACCCCGACCGTGTGATCCCGGCGCTGGAGATGATCCGGGGCGCGCAGGGCCGCCTGCAACGCATCCCCGGCGAAGCTGGGCGCGGCGGCGAGGTCTATGTCGACTACGCCCACACCCCCGACGGGCTGGAGACGGTGCTGAACGCCCTGCGTCCGCACGCGACGGGCCGTCTGATCGTCGTCTTCGGCGCCGGCGGCGACCGCGACCGGGCCAAGCGTCCCCTGATGGGCGAGATCGCCGGGCGTCTGGCCGATACGGCCATCGTCACCGACGACAATCCGCGTTCCGAAGACCCCGCCGCCATCCGCGCTCAGGTGCGCGCCGGCTGCCCCGACGCGCTGGAGATCGGCGACCGCCGCGAGGCCATTCGCCACGCCGTCTCCCTGATGCGTGAAGGAGATGTGGTCGTGATCGCCGGAAAAGGGCATGAACAGGGACAGATCGTCGGCGGGGTCGTGCATCCCTTCGACGACGCCGCTGAAGCGACCGAAGCCCTGAAAGATCATGCCTGACGCACACACGCCGCTCTGGACCGCCGAAGCCATCGCCTCGGCGACCGGAGGACGGCTTCATGGACCCGACGCTGAAGTCTCGGGCCTGACCTACAACAGCCGCGAGATCGCGCCGGGCGATCTGTTTCTGGCCCTGCACGGCGCGCGCGACGGGCATGAGTTCGCCGCCGCCGCCTTTGCCGCGGGCGCGACGGTGGCGCTGGTCGACCGGCCGGTCGAGAGCGGGCCTTATGTTCTGGTGTCGGACACCCTGAAAGGGCTGGAGGCGCTGGGCGTCGCCGCGCGCGACCGCGCCCGTCTGCGCGGCGCCGTCACCGGCAGCGTCGGCAAGACCAGCGTGACCCAGGCGATCAAGGCGGGCCTTGATCTGGCGGGATCAAGCCACGCCTCGATCAAGAGCTACAACAACCATATCGGCGTGCCGTTGACGCTGGCGCGGATGCCGCAGGGCACGGATCGCGCCGTGTTCGAAATCGGCATGAACCATCCGGGCGAGATCGGGCCGCTGTCGGCCTTTGTGCGCCCGCACGCCGCCTGCGTCACCACGGTCGGGCCGGTGCATATCGAAGCCTTCGCCGACGGCGAGGCGGGCGTGGCGCGCGAGAAGGCCGCCATCTTCGAGGGGCTGGCGCCGGGCGGGATCGCCGTGGTCAACGCCGCCGACGCCCACGCTGACATTGTGCGTCAGGGGGCGCTGGACGCCGGGGCCGTGGTGCGGACCTTCGGCCATGATGCAGGCTGTGGCGCGCGCCTGCTGGAGTTTGTGGCTGATAGCGAGGGCGCGACCGTCACGGCTGAGCTGGACGGACAGCGCATCGAATATCGCCTCGCTCAATCGGGCGTGCACTGGGGGCTGAACAGCCTGTGCGTCATCCTGATGCTGCAGGCGCTGGACGTGTCGCTGGAAACGGCGCTTCAGGCCCTCGCGGGCTTCCAGCCGCTGGCCGGGCGCGGGCAGATGAAGACGGTCGCCATCACCGGCGGCGCCTTCACCCTGATCGACGAGAGCTACAACGCCAATCCGCTGTCGATGAAGGCGGGCTTCGTCAGCCTGGGCGCCAAGCCGGTGGGGCAGGGCGGGCGCCGCGTCGTCGTGCTGACCGACATGCTGGAGCTGGGCGAGCACAGCCGGGCTCTTCACGAAGGGCTTGCCCCCGCCATCGTCGCCGCTGGTCTGGACGTGGTGCATACGGCAGGGCCGCAGATGCGCCTGCTGCATGACGCCCTGCCGCCTGCACTGCGCGGGCAATGGCGCGAGACCGCCGCCGAACTGGCCGCTGAGGCCGCGGCACTGATCCAGCCCGGCGACGTGGTCATGGTCAAGGGCTCGAACGGGTCGAAGGCCTCGCTCGTTGCGGCAGCGCTTGCAAAGCTCGGCGTGACCGAACAAGGCAACAACCCCTCAAACAGCAGCGCGCCGCGCGCGACGCGATAGGGTCACCCAAGAATGTTCTACCTGCTCTATCTGTACTACGCGGACGTCGCCCAGGAATATCCGCTGCTGCACCTGATCCAGTATCAGACGGTGCGCGTGGCGCTGGCGATGGCGACCTCGATGATCGTGGCGGTCGCCATGGGCAGCCGCTTCATCAACTGGATCAGGGCCAAGCAGGGCCGGGGCCAACCGATCCGCGACGACGGCCCCGTCTCGCACCTGTCGAAGGTCGGCACCCCGACCATGGGCGGGCTGATGATCCTGGCGGGCATCGGCGTGGCCGTCTTTCTGTGGGGCGACCTGACCAACCCCTATATCTGGATCGTCTCGGGCGTGACGGCGGCGTTCGGGGTGCTGGGCTTCATCGACGACTACGCCAAGGTGACGAAGCAGACCTCGGCCGGGCTGACCTCTAAGCAGAAGCTGCTGGCGCAGACGGTCGTGGCCATCATCGCCGGCGTGCTGACCGTGTTGTGGATGACCCAGTCGCCGACCTCGCCGGGGCTTGAGACCTCGATCGCCTTCCCCTTCCTGAAGGCGGTGCTGCTGAACATCGGCTGGTTCTATGTGGCGTTCGCTGCCTTCACCATCATCGGCTTCTCGAACGCGGTGAACCTGACGGACGGTCTGGACGGCCTGGCCATCGTGCCGGTGATGATGGCGGCGGGCGCCTTCGGCATCATCAGCTATCTGGTCGGCAACTTCCTGTTCGCGGACTATCTGCAGGTCCACCACGTGCCCGGCGCCGGCGAACTGGCCATCTTCTGCGCCGCCATCATCGGCGGGGGCATGGGCTTCCTGTGGTACAACGCGCCGCCGGCTAAGATCTTCATGGGCGACACCGGTTCGTTGGCCCTCGGCGGCGCTCTGGGCTCCATGGCCGTGGCGACCAAGCACGAGCTGGTGCTGGGCATCGTCGGCGGCCTGTTCGTGGTCGAGGCCGCCTCGGTGATGATCCAGGTCGGCTACTTCAAGCTGACCGGAAAGCGCATCTTCCTGATGGCGCCGATCCACCACCATTTCGAGAAGATGGGCTGGCCGGAATCGACCGTGGTGATCCGCTTCTGGATCGTCGCCGCCATGCTGGCCCTGGCCGGTCTGGCCACGCTGAAGCTGCGTTGATCCGATGATCCCCGTTCCCGGCTTCGAGGGGCGTCGTGTCGCGGTCTTCGGCCTGGGGCGGTCGGGGATCACGGCGGCGCGCGCGCTTCAGGCCGGGGGCGCGATCCCCGTGCTGTGGGACGACGGCGTCTCGGGCCGGATGCAGGCCGAGGCCGAGGGCTTTCTGGTCGAGGATCTGACGCGCGCCGACTGGTCCGGGTTCGCCGCCCTGGTGCTGTCGCCCGGCGCGCCTCTGACCCATCCCAAGCCGCACTGGACTGTCGAGCGCGCCCATGAGGCGGGCGTGCCGGTCATCGGCGATGTGGAGCTGTTCGCGCAGGCCCTGGCCGCTTTGCCGCCGCGCAAGCGGCCGCGCGTGGTCGCCATCACCGGCACGAACGGCAAGTCGACGACCACGGCCCTGATCGGCTGGGTGCTGAAGCAGGCGGGCCTGCCCGTTCACATCGGCGGCAATATCGGCATCGGCGTGCTGGCCCTGCCCGAGCCGACGGCGGATGCGGTCTATGTGATCGAGGTGTCGTCCTATCAGCTGGACCTGACGACGGGCTTCGCGCCGGATGTGGCGATCCTGACCAATGTATCGCCGGACCATCTGGACCGCCACGGCGGGATGGAGGGCTATGTCGCCGCCAAGCGCCGGATCTTTCAGGCGCAGGATGGCGAAGCGCTGGCGCTGGTCGGCGTCGACGAGGCATGGGGCCGGAAGGCTGCGGCCGACCTGCAGGCGCAGGGGCGGCGGGTGGAGACGATTTCCACGGTCGATCATGCTGCCGATATCGCGGCTGCGCCGGGCGCGCTGACCCTGAATGGTGCGCCAGCTGTGGACCTGACCGCCGCCCTGTCCTTGCCCGGCCGTCACAATGCACAGAACGCGGCCTTCGCCTACGCCACAGCGCGAGCGCTGGGCGTGCCACATGAAGCGGCGGTTGAGGGGCTGCTGACTTTCCCCGGCCTGTCGCACCGGATGGAGGCCGTCGCGCGGCTCGACGCCGTGCGCTTCATCAATGACTCCAAGGCTACCAATGCGGACGCCGCGCGGCAGGCGCTGACCTCTTACCCGTCGGTCTTCTGGATCGCGGGCGGTCGGGCCAAGGACGGCGGGATCGACGACCTGCGCGATTTGTTCCCGCGCGTGACCCGGGCCTATCTGATCGGAGAGGCGGCGGACGCCTTCGCCGCGACGCTGGGCGATACCCCACACGTCGTCGCCCATACGATGGAGCGGGCCGTTGAACTGGCCGCCGCCGACGCCGCTGCGGCTGGAGGCGAGCAGGTCGTCCTGCTGTCGCCCGCCTGCGCCAGCTTTGATCAGTTCCCTGACTTTGAGGTCCGGGGCGAGGCGTTCCGCGCCGCTGTCCTGGCCCTGGGCGCACGGCCGGAGCCTGCCGCATGACCCATAACAGCTACAGCCACCCCTTCTCGCGCAACGACCAGAGCATGGTGGCGCGCTGGTTCTGGACGGTCGATCGCGGCCTGCTGGGCGCGGCGCTGACGCTGATGGCGCTGGGGGTGGCGCTGAGTTTCGCCTCAAGCCCGGCGGCCATTCTGGCTGATGAATCGATCCGCGATCCCTTCCATTACTCGTGGCGGATGATGGTCTTTTCGACCATGGGGCTGTGCGTGATGCTGGGCGCGTCGCTGCTGTCGCCGCGCGGGGTGCGGCGGATCGCGGTGCTGGCCCTGTTCTGCGCCATCGTGGTCATGGCGGCCCTGCCGTTCATCGGCGATACGGTGAAGGGGGCGGCGCGCTGGATCAATCTGGGCCCGTTCAGCCTGCAGCCGTCCGAGTTCGCCAAGCCCGGCCTGATCGTCTTCGCCGCCTGGATGTTCGCCGAGGCTCAGAAGGGCGAGGGCGTGCCGGGCGTCAGCATCGCCTTCGGCATGTGGGCGCTGACCGTCGGCCTGCTTCTGATCCAGCCGGACATCGGCCAGACCCTGTTGGTCACCACCACCTTCATGGCCGTCTTCTTCATGGCCGGGGTGCCGCTGAAGTGGGTGGCGGCGCTGGCGGCGGTCGGCGCCGGCGGGGTGGTGTCGCTGTATTTCATGTTCAGCCACATGCGCGACCGCCTGAGCCGCTTCCTGTCGCCCGAGACGACCGATACCCACCAGATCGACCGCGCCTCCGAGGCGATCCGCGCCGGCGGCCTGGTCGGGCGCGGCATTGGCGAAGGGGTGATGAAGCGCCACGTCCCCGACCTGCACACCGACTTCATCTATTCGGTGGGGGCTGAGGAGTTCGGCCTGGTGCTGTCGCTGATCATGATCGGCCTGTACGCCTTCATCGTCATTCGCGGGATGCGCAAGGCGATGAAGCTGAACGACTCCTTCGAACAGACGGCGGCGGCGGGGCTGTTCATGCTGATCGGGCTTCAGGCCTGCATCAATGTGGCGGTGAACCTGAACCTGATCCCGACCAAGGGGATGACGCTGCCCTTCATCAGCTATGGCGGGTCGTCCATGATGGCTATGGGGCTGACGATGGGGTTTGCGCTGGCCCTGACCCGGCGTCGTCCGGGCGCCTATGAACTGGGGTCGAACGTGGCCCCGCGTCGCCGCCTGCTGCCGTAAGAGAGCATCATCCCATGACCAAGGTCTGCGTCGTCGCCGCCGGGGGCACCGGCGGCCATATGTTCCCCGCAGAGGCGCTGGCCCGCGAGATGGCGGCGCGCGGCTGGCGCGTGGTGCTGGCCACCGACAAGCGCGGCGAGCAGTACGCCCACGCCTTTCCGGCTGAAGAGCGTCTGGCGCTGGACGCGGCGACGGGCTCAGGCCCCATCGGCCTGATGAAGGCCGGTCTGGCGATCATGAAGGGCGTGGGGCAAGCCAAGGCGGCGTTCCAGGGCACGGGTGCGGACGTGGTGGTGGGCTTTGGCGGCTATCCGTCGGCGCCGGCCCTGCTGGCGGCGGTGACGACGCGCCGCCCGACCGTGATCCATGAGCAGAACGCCGTGCTGGGCCGCACCAACCGCTATCTGGCGCCCAGCGTGGGCGTGATCGCAGCGGCCTTCCCGACATTAGGCCGGGCGCCGGACAAGGTGAAGAGCCGCGTCCAGCTGGTCGGCAATCCGGTGCGGCCGGACATCCGCGCCCTGTTCGACCGGGCCTACGCCGCGCCGGTCGAGGGCGGGCCGATCCATGTGCTGGTGACAGGCGGCAGTCAGGGCGCCCGCATCCTGTCCGAGACAACGCCGCGCGCGCTGGCGGCCCTGCCCGAGGCCATCCGCAACCGGCTGAAGGTGCAGCAGCAGTCGCGGCCCGAGACGCTGGAGGCCGCGCGCCAGATCTACCTCGACGCCGGGATCGAGGCCGAGGTCGCCCCCTTCTTCCGCGACATGGCCGACCGGTTGTCCAAGGCGCATCTGGTGATCGGGCGGGCGGGCGCTTCGACCTGTTCGGAATTGGCGGTGGCGGCCCTGCCGTCGGTGCTCATCCCGCTGAAGATCGCGATGGACGACCATCAGACGCTGAATGCGCGCGCGTTGGCCGAGGCGGGCGCGGCGAAGGTGATCGCCGAGGACGACCTGACCGTCGATGGTCTGACGGCGGCGCTGACCGCCATCCTGTCCGATCCTGCGGCGCTGGCGGCCATGTCGGCTGCGGCTCGTTCGGTGGCTATCCCCGACGCCGCGCAGCGGCTGGCCGATCTGGTGGAGCAGGCGGCGGCCTGAACCCTCTCCCGGCGGGAGAGGGAAGCGGGTGACGTAGCTGTTTCGCGCGTCTAACCTTCCTCCATGCCCCAGTTCGTCATCGACCTGACCAACACCGTCTTCGCCCTCTGGCGTCAGTTTCACTGGCTGCCGAAGTGGGCGGTGATCTCGATCATCACGGTCGCCTTCGTCTTCATCGGCTGGGCCGCCAATCAGGTTGTCTTCGCCCTGCTGAGGCTGGCGGTGCGCAACCGCGACGCCTTCTGGAAGGGGATGCTGAAGCGCGCTCGGCTGAAGGTGCGGCTGGCGGTGATGATCATCGCCCTGGCGCTGGCGGTCACGGTGTCGCCCCTGGCGCCCGAACCGTCGCTGTTCATACGGCGAACACTGCTGTTCTGCTTCATCCTGGTGTCCGGGTGGATGCTGGCCGGCGCGGTGGACATGGGCGCCATCGTCCACCTGAAGAAGTTCAACATGGAGGCGGAGGACAACCTCTACGCCCGCAAGCACGTCACTCAGACGCGCATTCTGCAGCGGGTCGCCGCCATATTGATCGGCCTGGTGACGCTGGGGCTGGCGCTGCTGACCATTCCGGGGGTGAAGCAGTGGGGGCTGTCGCTGCTGGCCTCGGCCGGGGTGGTCGGCATCGTCGCCGGTCTGGCGCTGCAGCCCTTCCTGACCAATCTGATCGCGGGCATCCAGATCGCCACCTCCCAGCCGATCCGGCTGGACGACGCCGTGATCGTCGAGGGCGAGTGGGGCCGGGTCGAGGAGATCACCTCGACCTATGTGGTGGTCAAGCTGTGGGACTGGCGGCGCATGGTGCTGCCGCTGACCTATTTCATCCAGAAGCCGTTCCAGAACTGGACGCGCGAGGATTCGCGCCTCATCGGCGTGGTCTTCCTCTACGTCGACTATGAGGCGCCGATCGAGCGGCTGCGCGTCAAACTAGAGCAGATCGCCCACGCCTCGCCGCATTGGGACGGCGACGTCGTGGCCCTTCAGGTGACGGACATCACCGAACGCACGGCCCAGATCCGCTGCCTGACCAGCGCGCGCAACGCGTCGGTCGCCTTCGATCTGCGCGCCGAGGTGCGTGAGAAGATGCTGGCCTTCATGCGCGACGAATGCCGCGAGGCCCTGCCGCGCGACCGCGTCGATCTGGATCGCGATGAGCGCGGCACCCTGCGCCTGAAGCCGGAAGCGCCATGACGATCAGGGGGCGGTCTTAGGGCGCCAGCCGCGCGCGGCCGATCCACACCGCCGCCGCTGTCGATGTCGCTTCCACCGCCGGAACAGCCTTTCCGCACGCCGCAGCGGCCAGCGCCGCAGCGTCCTGACCCGGCGTGATGGGGGCCGGGGGCGCGTTCTCGGGCGTGACAGGGCCTTCGGTCCCGTCCGCGCGCAGCGACGCGAAATCCAGCCGGTCGGCCGTCCAGGCGGCGCAGTCGAACCGCCACCACGACCAGCCGCCGACATAGGCCACGCCGCCGATCAGCATGTCCTCGCGGCTGATCTGCAGCGACCGCATCCGCACGACAGAGGCTCCCTCGTCGGGCTCCGGCATGGTCGACGCCAGATCAGCGAAGACGGCGAACCGGTTGCTGCTGGTAAAGGCCAACAGCGGCGGCGGCGCGGCTTCGCCGGCGGGCGGCGGCGGGGGGATGGTCAGCATGCTTGCTCCGAGGTGCGCCGGTGTTCGGTTTGGATTAACCCTGTCCGCATACCCGATGTTGAAACGGCCAGGCTAGACAGCCGTCATGTATCACGCGCCGCATGGTTTTGACCCCTCCGGTCCCCCGCCTGACCGCCGCCGTCGGCAGCGGGCGCCGTTTCGCCGGACACGCCGTCCGGACGAGCGGATCATCCTGCTGGGCGAGCCGGTCGATCTGGTCCGTCCCGAAGAGGTGCTGCTGCATCTGGAACGCAGCGTGGACGCGGGCGTGCAGACCATCGTCGCCAACCACAATCTGCACAGTCTCTATCTGATCCGGCGCACGCCGGGGATGCGGCGTCTGTACGAGGCGGCCGATCTGATCGAACTGGACTCGACGCCCCTGATCCACTTCGCGCGTCTGCTGGGCTATCCGGCGCGGCCGCACCATCGCTGCACCTATCTGGACTGGCGCGACCATTTCTGGAGCCTGGCCGACCGCAGGGGCTGGCGCGTCCTCTATGTCGGCGGCGCCGACGGCGTGGCCGATGAGGCGGCGCGCCGCCTGACGGCTCGCTACCCGCGCGCGACGGTGAAGGGGCTCAGCGGCTATTTCGAAGCCACTCCGGGGTCTCTGGGCAATACGGCGGTTCTGGCGGCGATCAGGGATTTTGCCCCCCACGTGCTGTTCGTCGGCATGGGGATGCCGCGTCAGGAGCTGTGGATCGCGGACAATCTGGCCTCCCTGCCAGCGGTTCCGATCCTGCCGGTGGGCGCCGCCTTCGACTATGAGGCCGGGGTGCAGAAGGCCGCTCCGCGCTGGATGGGGCGGCTGGGCGTCGAATGGCTGTTCCGCCTGTTCGCTGATCCCAAGCGGCTGTTCGCGCGCTACTGCATCGAGCCGTGGTTCCTGATCGGACCGGCGCTGGGCGACTTGCGCGCGGCCATGCGGCGCAGGAAGCGCTGAACCGCGCCTCTTGTCAGCCATCGCAATGACGCTGATTGAGGCGTTGAATTCTCGAGACCTTTGCTTGGCTTGGCCGGATCGACCGGCCGTCCGCTAGCCAGCCCGCATACTCCTCAGCGCGCCGAGGACGGCGCAGGCTGACAAGGAGACAACCGCGCCGATTTCAGACGATTCAGACGAATTGGACTCTGTTTTTTCCGTCCACGTCGACAATGCGCCTCAGATCACGCCGTCACGATCTCTTCGGCCTGTTGCAGGTCGACGCTGACCAACTGGCTCATGCCGCGCTCAGGCATGGTGACGCCGTAGAGGCGGTCCATCCGGCTCATGGTGACGGGGTTGTGGGTGATGACGATGAAGCGGGTGTCGGTGCGGCTGCGCATCTCGTGCAGCATCCGGCAGAAGCGGTCGACGTTGGCGTCGTCCAGCGGCGCGTCCACCTCGTCCAGCACGCAGACCGGCGCCGGATTGGCCAGGAAGACGCCGAAGATCAGCGCCGCCGCCGTCAGCGCCTGCTCGCCGCCGCTCATCAGGCTCATGACCGACAGCCGCTTGCCGGGCGGGCAGGCGTAGATTTCCAGCCCCGCCTCCAGCGGATCGTCGCTCTCGACCAGCTTCAGTTCGGCCTGACCGCCGCCGAACAGGGCCTCGAACAGGGTCTTGAAGTTGGTGTTGATGACGTCAAAGGCGGCGATCAGCCGCTCGCGTCCCTCGGCGTTCAGCTCGTCGATGCCGTCCCTGAGTTTTGCGATCGCCTGCGTCAGGTCGATGCGCTCGGTCTTCATGGCGCTGAGCCGGTCGCCGTATTCGGCCGCCTCTTCCTCGGCGCGGAGGTTGACGGCGCCCAGCGCCTCGCGCTCGCGCTCAAGACCGTACAGCAGGCTCTCGGCCCCCGCCGCGTCGGGCGGGCGGGCGATGGCGTCGTCGGTCAGTTTCCGGCCCAGTTCCTCGGGCGACATCTGCGCCGTCTCGCGGATGTTGGCCGCGCTCTCGGCCAGCTTTTCGGCCGCCGCCTCGGCGCGAGCGGAAAGGCCCGCCCGGCTTTCGCGGGCCTGAGACGCGGCCGTTTCGGCCGCGCGGGCGGCGCGGTCGGCTTCCTGCGCGCCCGCCTCGGCGACAGCCACGGCGTCGGTGGCCGCCTGTTTGCGCTTCTCGGCCTCGGCCAGAGAGTCCATCAGGGCGTTGCGCTGCTCGGCGAAACCGGCGGGCGCGGCCTGCGCCTTCGTCAACGCGGCCTGCGCCTTCTCGGCGTCTCGCTCCAGCGTCTTGAGGCGGGAGGCGCTGTCGCTGGATCGCGTGACCCAGCCCTCGCGGGCGCGGGTCAGGCTGCCCAGCCGCTGTTCGCGCATGGCGCGGTCGCGGGCCTCCTCGTCGCGGGTCGAGCGGGCGGCCTGCGCCGCCAGCCGGGCGCGTTCGGCCCCGCCGCGCGCCTCGGTCAGTTCCTGGCGCAGGCCGACGACGACGTCGGAGGACGACTCCACCGAACTGGCCTCGGCGAAGGCGGCCTCGGCCTCCTGCACCTCGCCGTCCAACCGGGCGACCGTCTCGTCCAGCGACTGGGCGCGGGCCTCCTTGCGGGCCTGATCGCGCATCAGGGATTCCAGCCGGTCACGCGCCGAGACCACCTGTTTGTCTAGGGTGAAGGGGCGCAGGCGCGCGGCCTTCACTTCCTCCTCGGCGGCGCGGAAGGCTTCGCCTGCGGCCTTCAGCGCCCCTTGCGCCGTCTCCAGCGCGGGCTTGCCCGTGTCGATCTCGGCCTCCAGCTCCGAAAGACGGGTGCGCTGGGCCAGACGCACGGCGGCGGGGCGCGGCGCCTCGGCGCGGCTGACGAAGCCGTCCCAGCGATAGAGGTCGCCCTCAACCGTCGTCAGGCGCGCGCCGCGCGGCAGGGCGCGGGCCAGTTCGGCGATCCGCTCGCGCGGGGCCACGCCGCAGAAGGCCAGACGCGCCGCCAGCTGATCCGGGGCCGTCACATGGGCGGACAGAGGCTCGACGCCTTGCGGCCACTCTGGCGGCGCGGCGTCGGCGCCCGCCCAGTGCGCCGGGGCGCGGGCGTCCAGCGCGGCGTCCAGATCATCGCCCAGCGCCGCCGCCAGCGCGGCCTCATACCCCTTGGCTGCCGACACCTGATCCAGCGCTGGGGGATGCTCGCGCTTGCCCGTGACCAGCAGTTGAGCCAGCCCGCGCGCCTCGGTCTGCAAACGGCCCAGACGGTCCTCGGCGGCGCGGGCGGCGGTGCGCGCTTCCTGCTCGGCGCGGGCGATGTCGCTGCGTTTCGCCTCGGCGGCCTCGACGGCCTCGCGCGCTGAGGCCAGTTCAGCCTGCGCTGTTTCCAGCGCCGCCTTGGCCGTCTCGATCTCGGGCGTCTCCAGCGGACCGAGGGCCTCGCGTTCACGGCGGGCCTGTTCGTGCTGGCCCTTCACCCGCGCCAGTCGGGCCTCGGCGTCGCGCTTCCTCGCGCTTTCGGCGTTCGCGCGGGCCTCGACGGCGGCCAGCGTCCCGGCCAGCCGCTCGACCTCGGCGTCGGCGGCCTTGCGGGCGTCCTCGGCTTCCAGCAGGGCGCGTTCCAGTTCGGGGCCGAGCTCGGGGGCGGCGGCGATCTCGGCCTTCAGCTTCTCAAGCTCGCGGTCCAGCCGTTCCAGCTCGCGCCCGGCGTCGGCGGCCATGCTGTCCTCGCGCACACGGTCGGCCTCGATGCGGGCGACCTCGGCCTTCAGGCGGTCGACCTCGGCGCGGGCGGCCTGTTCGGCCATGTCTAGCCGGTCGCGCTCTATGATGGCGCGGCTCAGCAGGGCGGTTGCGACCGCGTCTTCCTCGCGCGCGGGCTTCAGCCCCTCCTGGGCGTTCAGGGCCGCCGTCTGGGCCGCCGCCGCCGCCGTGGTGGTCTCGGCGACGAGACGATCCGCCTCGCGCAGTTCGGCCGCCGCCGTCTCGGCCGCCGCCTTGGCGTCGGTCCAGCGGACGTAGAGCAGGGCCGCCTGAAGCGCGCGGATCTCGGCCGAAATCTTCTTGTACTTCTTCGCCTGACGCGCCTCGCGCTTCAGCCGGTTCAGCGTCGACTCCAGCTCCTTGCCGATGTCGTCCAGCCGGTCGAGGTTGGTCTCGGCGGCCCGCAGCCGCAGCTCCGCCTCATGGCGCCGCGTGTGCAGGCCCGCCACGCCCCCGGCTTCTTCGAGGATGCGGCGGCGGTTCTGCGGCTTGGCGGCGATCAGTTCGCTGATCTGGCCCTGACGCACCAGGGCCGGGCTGTTGGCGCCGGTCGAGGCGTCGGCGAACAGCAGCTGCACGTCGCGCGCCCGCACCTCCTTGCCGTTGATGCGATAGGTCGAGCCGCGACCGCGCTCGATCCGGCGCGAGACCTCCAGCATGGGGCTGTCGGTAAAGGGCTGGGGCGCGCGCTTGCTGGCATTGTCGATGGTCAGCTGGACTTCGGCGTGGTTGCGCGGCGGACGGCCTGCGGCGCCGGCGAAGATCACGTCCTCCATGCCCTGGCCGCGCATGGCTTTGGCCGAGTTGGCGCCCATGACCCAGCGCAGGCTTTCCAGCACGTTCGACTTGCCGCAGCCGTTCGGCCCGACGATGCCGGTCAGCCCAGCCTCGATCTGCACCTCGGCCGGGTCGACGAAGGATTTGAAGCCGACGAGCCGGAGGCGCTGGAACTGCATCGCGTCGGCGTCAGCGCGCCCGGATCAACGGGTCGATGGCCGCTGACAGGGCCTCCAGCGAATGGTCTTCGACCCGCTTGCCGTTGACGAAGAAGGAGGGGGTGCCCGTCACGCCTGCGGCCACGGCGCCCTCGACCTCGGCCTGCAGGGCTTGGCTGGTGGCGGGGGCCTTCAGACAGGTCTCGATCTGTTCCTGCGTGCGGCCGCTGGCGGCGATGGCGTTCATGAACCATTCGCGGGCGTCGCCTTTTTCGAAGGCGGCGGCCTGACCGCTCATGAAGGCGCGGGCCACGTCGAAAAAGCGGTCCGGCGCAGCGCATCGCGCGATGCCCGCCGCCGTCGAGGCGATCTGGGCCGGGGCCGTGGGCATGTCGCGGAACACCAGCCTTGCCTTGCCGGTGTCGATATAGCGGGCCTTGAACTGGGGCAGCACCTCATTGGTCCAGGCGGCGCAATGGTTGCAGGTGAAGGAGGCGTACTCGATCACCGTCACGGGGGCGTCGGCGCGGCCCATGACCCGATCCGCCGCCGTCACGGCCGGGACCGCCGCCTGCGCGGAGGACGAGGATGCGGCGGACTTGCGGACCAGGTCCAGCGCGGCGGCCGGAGCGGCGCTCAGGCCGACAATCGCCAAGGCCGAAATGAGAGGCAGGATGTGACGGGTCATGAGCGGTTTATAGCAGGGGATCGATGTGGGCTGACAGGCCCGACAGTGATTTGTCATTCACGATCTGGCCGTTGACCATGAAGGTCGGCGTGCCGGTCACGCCCGCCGCTGACGCCTGTCTGATCCGCTGCTCAAGGGCGGCGATGGCGGCCTTGTCAGAGGTGCAGGTCTTGAACTCAGCTTCGCTGAGCCCGGCGGCCTGCGCCGTGCGCAGCAGGACGTCGCGCGGGGCGGCGCCGCTGTGCATTTCGGCCTGTGATCGCATCAGGTGGTCGATCACCTCGAAATATTTGTCCTCACCGGCGCAGCGGGCGATCAGGAAGCCCGCGACGGCCACGTCCTGAGGGGGTGTCGGGAACTCGCGGAAGACGAAGCGGACTTTTTGATTATCGACGTATTTGGCCTTGAAATCAGGCCAGACCTGTTCGTTCCAGGCGGCGCAACCGGCGCAGGTGGTCGAGGCGTATTCGACCACCGTGACCTTGGCCCCTTCGGCGGCGCCGATCGCCATGTCGCCTTCGGCCGCCGCCTTGCCGCCGCCGCCCTGGCCGCAGGCGGACAGGATCAGGGCCATGACCGCCATGCCGACGATCGTTGAACGCTTCATCATGTCCGCCCCCCTCCGTTTGGACGTTTACTTCGCCAGCGCCGCGTCGATGGCCTCGGACAGGCCGGACAGGGAGCTGTCGGCCACGTTCACGCCGTTGACCGTGAAGTAGGGCGTGCCGGTCACGCCGGCGCTGATGCCGGCCTGAATGCGCTTCTCCATCGCATCGATGGCGGCCTTGTCGCGGATGCAGTCGTTGATCTGCTGCTCGCTGAGGCCCGCCGCCTGACCGGCGCGGAACAGGGTGGTGCGCGGCGCCACGCCCGCCAGCCATTCCTTCTGGCTGGCCATGATGTCGTGAACGACGTCGAAATACTTGTCCGGACCAGCGCAGCGGGCGATCAGGAAGCCGGCGACGGCGATGTCCTGCGGCGGCGTCGGGAATTCGCGGAAGACGTAGCGGACCTTCTTGGTGTCGATGTATTTGGTCTTGAACTCGGGATAGACCTCCTCATTCCAGACGGCGCAGTGGCCGCAGGTGATCGAGGCGTATTCCACGACGGTGACCTTGGCGCCTTCGGGCGCGCCCTGGGCCATGTCGCCCGCGACTTCGCCCCCGGCGCCGCCGCCCGAACAACCGGCCAGCACGGCCATCGAGGCCAGGGCGGCGGCGGACAGGGCGGCGCGGCGGCTCATGGCGGCGTATTTGAAGGTCGGGGCCATTGGAGGTCCTTGTCAGAAATGAGATGCGGAACCGTCGCGCGATTCTCGCGCGCGAGCGAAAACGTCTGAATGTCGAGAACGCCGGTGGCGAAGGTTTGTCAACGTCACTCTTTGCGCGGGGGCTGCGACAGCACGGCGCGCCCCAGCTTGCCCAGCGCCGCCTTCAGCCCGTCAGGGGCTGCCTCGACCGAGGCGTTCAGCTCCGCTTCCATCGCGGCGGGCAGGGGCGGCAGGACCGCGCGGCCGCGCGGGCGGGGCCTGGCGCCCGCGGCAGGCAGGGGCTTCACCGGCCCTTGGGCGATGCGCAGTTTCTCGACCGAACCTGCGCCCAGAAACAGGTTCACCCGCTGGATGATATCAGCCGACTGGTGCTGGACCAGCAGGGCGGCTGGCCCGGCGACGCGCAACTCCAGCGTTCCGCCCGCATTGCCGCGCCCCTTGGTCAGCTTCTGCGGGCGGGTGACGCGGGCCAGACGTTCGCCGACGATCTCGACCCAGCGCGGCTCCAGCGCCGAGGCGCCGCGCCCGAACTGGGCGTCCAGCTTCTTGATCAGCGGCGCCAGCGACCGGCCCGCAGGGGGCGGCGGGCGCAACGGCGGGCGCGTCCGGCGTCGAGCCAGGATTTCGCGCGCTTCGCTTTCGGTGGGCAGGGGACGACGCATTCGTCCTATATAGCGTGACCGATGACCGACGTCCCTTCTCTCCGCGCCGCCCTGCTTGATTGGTACGACGCCCATGCGCGCAACCTGCCGTGGCGCGCGCCGCCGGGGGCTAAGACGAAGACCGATCCCTATCGCGTCTGGCTGTCCGAGGTGATGCTGCAGCAGACGACGGTGCCGCACGCCGCCCCCTATTTCGAACGGTTCACTACGCGCTGGCCGACGGTGGCCGACCTGGCGGCTGTCGAGGATGCGGAGTTGATGGCCGCCTGGGCGGGGCTGGGCTACTACGCCAGGGCGCGAAACCTTCTGGCCTGCGCCCGCGCCGTGGCGGCCGAGCACGGCGGGGCCTTCCCGCAGACCGAGGTCGAGCTGCTGGCCTTGCCGGGAGTGGGCGCCTACACCGCCGCGGCCGTGGCCGCCATCGCCTTCGACCAGCCCGCCAATGTCGTCGACGGCAATGTCGAGCGGGTGATGAGCCGCCTGTTCGCGGTCGAGACGCCTTTGCCCGCCGCGCGGCCCGAACTGCGGCGGCTGGCGGCCCTGTTTGTGGACGAGCACCGGCCGGGCGACTGGGCGCAAGCGCTGATGGATCTGGGCTCGGGCGTATGTCGGCGCCGGTCGCCGCTGTGCGATCAGTGTCCGCTCGCCTTCGGCTGCGAGGCGCTCAAGACGGGGACGCCTGAACGCTATCCCCTGAAGACGAAGAAGGCCGAGCGGCCGCATCGGCGGGGTTACGCCTATGTGTTGACGGATGGCGCGGGCCGAGTCGCCCTGGTGCGGCGGCCGGACAGGGGGTTGCTGGGCGGCATGGCCGGTCTGCCGACCTCGGACTGGAGCGCGGCGCCGGATTTCGCGCCGCCGACCGGGGGCGACTGGCGCGCGGCCGGGGCGGTCGAGCACGTCTTCACTCACTTCAGCCTGACGCTGGAGGTGCATGTGGCGACGGGCGAGGGCGATTTCTCATGGACCCCGGCGGACGAGGCGGCCAAAGCCCTGCCGACCGTATTCAGGAAGGCGCTGGAGCGGGCTCTGGGCGCCGCCTAGCCCGTCGCCCTTAGATTCACCGTCCCGCTGCGTTCGCGCGGCATGACCACTACATGGCCGTTCAGGCGTTGGAAGTGCAGGTCGATCACCCCGTCGCCGACCTTCAGCCGCGTGATCGACAGTCGGTCCAGCCCGGCGGGCAGGGCGGGATTGTTGACCTCGACCAGCCCCTCGGCGGCGTCGATGCTCAGACCCAGCACCGACTGCATCATCAGAAAGACCGACCCGGCCGCCCAGGCCTGCGGCAGGCAGGCGACCGGATAGGCGATGGGCGGCTCGCCCGTTTCGCGCACGAAGCCGCAGAACAGTTCGGGCAGGCGCATCTGGAAATGGGCGGCCGAGCCGTAGATCTCGCCCAGCAGCATGGCCACGGCATGCCGCTCGCCGTAACGCGCCATGCCGGCCGCAGCCAGCGCCGTGTCGTGCGGCCAGACCGAGCCGTTGTGATAGCTCATCGGGTTGAAGCGGGCCTGCCCCTTGGCCAGGGTCCGCAGGCCCCAGCCTGAGCGGAACTCGGCCGTCAGCATCCGCCGCGTCACCCGCCGCGCCCGCTCGTGCGAGGGCAGGCCCGTGAACAGCAGGTGCCCGGCGTTGGAGCCGATGGCCCGGCACTGCTCGCCGTCGCCGTCCAGGGCGATGGCGTAGAAGCCCTCGTCCTCCATCCAGTAGCGCTCCTCGACCAGGGCGCGCAGCGCCTCGGCCCGGTTCGCCCATTCGTCGGCGCGGCCGTCGCCGAGGACGGCGCCCATTTCGGCCAGAGCCTTCCAGGCGGCGAAGGCGTAGCCCTGGACTTCCAGAAGGGCGATCGGCCCCTTGGGAAAGCGGCCGTCGGCGTGGAAGATGGAGTCTTCGGAATCCTTCCAGCCCTGGTTCGACAGGCCGGTGTCGGCCGCGCGGGCGTAGTCGATCAACCCGTCGCCGTTGCTGTCGCCGTAGTCGTTCATCCAGCCCGCCGCCGCGATCAGATTGGGCCACAGGACGCGGATGGTCTCATAGTCGTTGGTGCGTCTGGCGTAGGCGCCGGCCAGGGCGATGAACAGGCAGGTGGTGTCGACCCCGCCGTAGTAGAGGCCGAAGGGAACCTCTCCCAGCACGCTCATCTCGCCGCCGCGCGTCTCGTGCATGATCTTGCCGGGGGCGGAGTCCATGAAGGCGTTGGTCTCGGTCGCCTGACGCGAGGCCAGATAGGTCAGCACCCCCTTGGCCAGGCCGGGGTCGATCCACAGCATCTGCCAGGCGGTGATGATGCCGTCGCGGCCGAACGGGGTCGAGAACCACGGCGTCCCGGCGTAAGGATAGGGGCCGGTCGGCAGGTCGGTGACCAGAAGGGCGATATCGGCGCGCGACTGCCGCAGCCAGTCGTTGAAGCCCTGGTTGCGTCCGCCCTCGACGATCGCGCCCCTGCGCAGCCGCCGCCGCATGGCCAGTCGCGCCAGAATGCCGTGCCAGCGCCAGCGCGTCTCGTCCGGCTGGTCGCAGGCGTCCAGACCGCATTCGATGAACAGGTCAAGGCTGCGCCCGCGCGGCAGGCTGAACATGAACTCGGCCCGATTGGCGCTGAGGCGGGCGGGCGGCTCGGAAAAGGCCAGGCAGCTGGTGCGCTTCACCCCGTCCAGCCCCGTATAGCTGAAGGTGACGCGCCGGCCGTCGATCACCGGCGGATGGATTTCGCCGCGCTTGCTTCTGGGCGTGCCGCGCACCTGAAAGATGTCGACGAAGTCGGCGTCGAACTCGAACGTCAGCGGCAGCAGGATGTCCTCGACGCCGTGGTTGACCATCCGCACCCGTTCGAACAGCCTCCGGTCCCATATGAAGCGCCGCCGCTCCAGATGCAGCACCCCCGCCGGGGCCGAGCGCCCGCCCATCGGCGGCAGGGGCCGGTTGGTCGAGTGGCAGGTGAAGAAGACATTGTCCTTGGTCACGCCTGAACTGAGCCGCGACGGCCGCGTCCGTCCGACCGTCAGGACGAAGCGCGACAGCAGCCGCGTGTCCCGCTCGAACAGGCCGTCGGCGCCCGCTTTTACATCCCCCCAGTGATCGGCGACCAGGAAGGCGTCGCCGTCCTTCAGGGCCATCAGGGTCTCAAGCCCGTCCTGATCATTGGTGTCGGCGGCCGTGGCCTGGACCGAATAGGCGTCGTCCATAAGCGTCTCCGCTTGCGGTTCAGCTCCCCCGCCTGGTTCGAAGCGAACGGTCGGGGTCGCAATTCAGTTCAGATGAAAACGGCGAGGCTCGTCAGGCCAGGGCGGCGAAGGTCTTCTCTTCCTCCAGAACCCGCATAGGCGCAGCAAAGGGTCGCCGCGCCAGAATCCCGCCGTAGACGTCCAGATAGCGACGCGCCATCGCCGTAGCCGAGAAGCGCAGGTCGAAACGGCTGCGGATCTCTTCGCGGTTCAGTTCAAACGCCTTGGCGGTTGCAGCGACCGCCTCCTCCATTGTCGAGACCAGAAAGCCGGTGACGCCGTCCTCGATGATTTCAGGCGTTGAACCACAGGCGAAGGCCACGACCGGCGTGCCGCAGGCCATGGCCTCGATCATCACCAGGCCGAAGGGCTCGGGCCAGTCGATGGGGAACAGCAGCGCCTCGGCGCCGCCGAGGAAGGCCGATTTGTCCGCATCGCCGATCTCGCCGACGAACTCGACCAGAGGATTGTCTCGCACCAGCGGCTCGATCACCGTCTCCCAATAGACGCGGTCGGCCGCGTCGACCTTGGCTGCGATCTTCAGCGGTTTGTTCAGCCGGGCGGCGATTTCTATGGCGCGATCCGGCCGCTTTTCCGGCGAGATGCGGCCCAGGAAGGCCAGATAGCCCTGCGAACGGGGCGAGAATCGATAGAGTTCGCCGGGCATGCCGTGATGCACGGTGGCGCGCCAGTTCACATGGGGCAGGGGGCGACGTTGATCGTCGGAAATGGACACCAGGCCGAACTCCGACCAGCGCTCATAGACAGGCGCCAGGTCTTTCAGGTCGAGCCGTCCGTGCAGGGTTGTCACCGTCTTGTCGGCCCAGCCCTCGAAGAAGGGAAAGTGGATCATGTCGGTGTGGAAATGGATGATGTCGAAGTTGTCGGCGCGGTCCAGCACTTCGGCCAACTGACCCATATGCGCCGCGAGATCTGACTTCAGCGGCGCAGGGTCAAGACGGATGGCCTGATCCCGGACAGGGACCAGGCGGGCGCGGGTGCGGGCATCGGCGCTGGCGAACAGGGTGACGTCGTGGCCAAGATCGACAAGGGCGTCGGTCAGGTGGGCCACCACCCGCTCCGTGCCGCCGTAAAGCCGGGGCGGCACGGCCTCATACAAAGGCGTGACTTGAGCAATTTTCATGACTGGCTCCTGCGCCGCGTTGATACGCGGCGCCGAAACTTCAATCCGCCCAGGTTCTCCGGGGTTCCAGCGTTGCTGGAACGATAGTCTCCAGTCCCGCTTACTGCATCCCGGCCCGGATCTCGGCGCGCAGGGCGTCAATGGGGCGCAGGCCAGTGTCCGTCTTGAAGCGCCAGTAGGTCCAGCCGTTGCACGCCGGAGCGTTTTCCAGCAGGGCGCCCAACTTGTGGATCGAGCCGGTCAGGGCGCCGGATACCAGCGAACCGTCAGCCCGCACCCGCGCCTCGCGTTCGCCCTTGGGGCAGTACAGCTTGTCGCCGGGCGCCAGCAGCCCGGCCTCGACCAGGGCGCCGAACGGCACCTTGGGCTCGGCTTTCTTGGAGCCGGTGACGACCAGGTCTTCCGGCGCGGCGGGGATGACCGCCTTGATGCGCTTTTCAGCCAGCCTGGCGTAGGTCTCGTCGCGCTCGATGCCGATGAAATGGCGACCCAGACGCTTGGCCGCCGCACCCGTCGTGCCGGTGCCGAAGAAGGGGTCCAGCACCACGTCGCCGACGCGGCTGGCCGACAGCAGTACGCGGTGCAGCAGGGCCTCGGGCTTCTGGGTCGGATGGGCCTTGTTTCCGTCGTCGTCCTTCAGCCGCTCGTGGCCGGTGCAAAGGGCCAGCGTCCAGTCCGAGCGCATCTGGGTGTCTTCATTGAAGGCCTTCAGCGCGTCGTAGTTGAAGGTGTAGCGCTTCTGATCGCGCGACTTGGCGGCCCAGATCAGGGTCTCATGGGCGTTGGTGAAGCGCGTGCCCTTGAAGTTCGGCATCGGGTTCGACTTGCGCCAGATGATGTCGTTCAGCACCCAGAAGCCCAGGTCCTGCATCGCCGCGCCCAGGCGGAAGATGTTGTGATAGCTGCCGATGACCCAGAGCGAGCCCTCGTCCTTCAGCACGCGGCGGCACTCGCCCAGCCAGGCGCGGGTGAAGGCGTCATAGGCGGCGAAGCTGTCGAACTTGTCCCAGTCGTCGTCGACCGCGTCGACCTTGGAGTTGTCGGGACGCAGCAGGTCGCCGCCCAGCTGCAGATTATAGGGCGGGTCGGCGAAGACCATGTCCACCGACTTGTCCGGCAGGCCCTTCAGCACCTCAATGCAGTCGCCACGCAGGATGACGTCGGTCTTCAACTCGGACATGGATAAGCGGCCCCGGACAGATGAGGCGCTTATGGTGAATCCTTACGGTTAAGGCAGAGTAACCAAGATTCAGAAGAGGCGAGGGAAATGGGGCGGCGCGCGGCGGCCGCCCCATTTCGTGGCGTCAAGCCAGGGTGCGGACCTTGGGCTCACGGTCCCACTGGCGGGTGGCGGCTGGCTTGATGAAGGCGTCGGCGCCGTTCGACAGGTCGACCACGCCGGCGTCCCCCTCGACTCCGGCCTTGTCGAGCAGGGGTTGGGCTTCGGGCGTATGACCGATGGCCTTCAAGTGGGCGAAGGCGTCCTTGGCGAAGTCGATGGCCGCGCCTTCGGTCAGCAACTGCTTGCAGCCGTCGGCCGACAGCACCAGGGCCACCGCGTCGAACAGCACCGAGGGCGCGCCCGCGAGTTGATGATCCGCCTCCAGCGTGGAGCCGTCCTTCAGCTTGGCCCCTCCGCGCTTGGGCGCGATGATCTCCACCGCTGCGCCGGCCGCCTTGGCCGCGTCCTGCACCGCCTTGATCACGGCCCCGTCGGCCCCGTCGGTGACCAGGACGCCGACCTTCCGCCCCTTCAGGCTGTCCGGGTATTTGCCGATCAGACGCACGGCGGGCGACGGGTCCAGGTCGATCGGCTCGGCCGCCGCTGGAGTCTTTTCGGGCAGGGCCATGCCCAGGCCGTCGGCGACTCGTTTGGCGAGGTCTTCATCGACGTTGCGCAGATTGCCCATCACGCGGTTCCGCACGTGTTCCAGCGAGACCTTCGACAGTTCGAACACGATGGCCGAAGCCAGGTGCGCCTGTTCCGGCGCCGCCAGGCTGGCGAAGAACAGCCGAGGCTGGCTGTAGTGGTCGGCGAAGGTCTCGGAGCGCAGCCGCACCTTCTCCTTCTCCACCGGCTCGCGGAAGCTGGTGAAGCCGCCCTCGGCGTCGGCGCGGGGGCCGCCGTCCTCTCCCGCCTGAGCCAGGCTGTTGGGCTCATAGTTGGCGCGGCCGGTCGGGACCTGGGTCTGCATATGGCCGTCGCGCTGGAAGTTCTGGAAGGGGCAGCCCTTGGCCTGATTGATCGGAATCTGGTGGAAATTCACCGTGCCCAGCCGCGACAGCTGGGTGTCCTGATAGGAGAACAACCGCCCCTGCAGCAGCGGGTCGTCCGAGAAGTCGATGCCCGGAACGATGTTGGTCGGCAGGAAGGCGGCCTGCTCCGTTTCAGCAAAGAAGTTGTCGGGGTTCCGGTTCAACGTCATGCGCCCTATGACCTTGAGCGGATGGATTTCCTCCGGGATGATCTTGGTCGCATCCAGGATGTCGAAGGGCAGGGCGTCGGCTTCGGCCTGTGTCAGCACCTGCACCGCGAAGTCCCACTCGGGGAAGTCGCCCTGGTCGATGGCGTCGAACAGGTCGCGGCGGTGGAAGTCGGGATCCGCCCCGGCGATCTTCACCGCCTCGTCCCAGCAGGTCGCCTGGGTTCCCAGCTTGGGCCGCCAGTGGAATTTGACGAAGTGCGACTCGCCCTTGGCGTTGACCAGGCGGAAGGTGTTGACGCCGAAACCTTCCATCATGCGCAAGGAGCGCGGAATGGCCCTGTCCGACATGGCCCACATCACCGTGTGGGTGGTCTCGGGCATCAGGCCGACGAAGTCCCAGAAGGTGTCGTGGGCGGACGCAGCCTGCGGATAGCCGCGGTCCGCCTCCATCTTCACGGCGTGGATCAGGTCGGGGAACTTGATCGCGTCCTGGATGAAGAAGACCGGGATGTTGTTGCCCACCAGGTCCCAGTTCCCCTCCTTGGTGTAGAACTTCACCGCAAAGCCGCGCACGTCGCGCGGCGTGTCGATTGAACCCGCGCCGCCCGCCACGGTCGAGAAGCGGGCGAACAGTTCGGTTTTCTCGCCGACCTCGGTGAGGATCCTGGCTGTGGTGTATTGTTCGAGGCTCTCGGTCAGCTCGAACACGCCGTGCGCGGCCGAGCCGCGCGCGTGGACGATGCGCTCGGGAATGCGCTCGTGGTCGAAATGCTGGATCTTCTCGCGCAGGATGAAGTCTTCGAGCAGCGTCGGCCCGCGCGGCCCGGCCTTCAGCGAGTTCTGGTTGTCGCTGATCGGCGTCCCGTGGTTGGTGGTCAGCCGCGTCTGGGGCGTCGAGGCCTGCTGATGCAGCTCCCCGCCTTGGCCTGTGATGTCCTGCTTTGTCGATTGTTCGGGCACCGCGTCGCTCCTCCTAGCCGTCAGTGGCGAGCAACGAACGTTCGGTCTGCGCAATTGGGTGCCGGGTCTAGCCGATTTTACATATAATGCCGCGCAGGCGTCCTGGGCGTCTTCGCAGTCGGCGACGGTGCGGCTATGAGGCGTGCATGATCCGTCGTCTTCGCCCCGTTCCGTTCGCCCTTGGGCCCGTCCACTTCGTCGGCATCGGCGGCATCGGCATGAGCGGCATCGCCGAGATCATGCTGAAGATCGGCTATCAGGTGCAGGGCTCGGACGCCAAGGCCAGCGCCAACACCGAGCGGCTCGAGAAGCTGGGCGCCCGCATCTACATCGGCCACGACGCGGCCCATGTGACCGAGGGCGTTTCGGCGGTGGTCTATTCCACGGCGGTCAAGGCGACGAACCCCGAGCTGATGGTGGCGCGCGAACGCCGCATTCCTCTGGTCCGTCGGGCGGAGATGCTGGCCGAGCTGATGCGGCTGCAGTTCTCGATCGGCGTCGGCGGCACCCACGGCAAGACGACGACGACCTCCATGGTCGCGGCCCTGCTGGACGCTGGATCGCTGGATCCTACGGTGGTCAACGGCGGCATCATCAACGCCTATGGCACCAACGCCAAGGTGGGCGAGGGCGACTGGATGGTGGTCGAGGCGGACGAGAGCGACGGCTCCTTCCTGCGCCTGAAATGCACGGTCGCGATCATCACCAATATCGACCCGGAGCATCTGGACCACTACGGCGACTTCGATGCAGTGAAGAAGGCCTTCTGCGACTTCATCGAGGACATTCCCTTCTATGGCTTCGGCGTGGTCTGCCTCGATCACCCCGAGGTGCAGAAGCTGGCGGCCCAGATCGACAATCGCCGTCTGGTCACCTACGGCCTCAATCCGCAGGCCATGGTCCGCGCCGACAATGTGCGGATGGACCCGGACGGGTCGCGCTTCGACGTGGTGATCCAGCGTCAGGGCATGGATGCTCTGGAAGAGCCTGCGCGCATCGAGGACCTGCATCTCCCCATGGCGGGCTGGCACAATGTCTCCAACGCCCTGGCCGCCATCGCCGTGGCGCGCGAGATCGGGGTGGACGAGGACGCCATCCGCTCAGGACTCGCCGGCTTCGGCGGGGTCAAGCGCCGCTTCACCACCACGGGTGTCGCCCATGGCGTGCGGGTTATCGACGACTACGGCCACCACCCGGTTGAGATCGCGGCCGTGCTGAAGGCCGCGCGTCAGGTGGTTCATAACGCCGACAACCCCGGCCGCGTCATCGCCGTGGTCCAGCCGCACCGCTACACCCGCCTGCGCGATCTGATGCAGGATTTCTCGACCTGTTTCTCGGACGCGGACAGCGTGCTGGTCGCCGATGTCTATCCGGCGGGCGAACAGCCGATCGACGGCGTCGACAAACACGCCCTGGTCGAGGGCGTCCGCCGCTACGGCCACCGCCACGTCGCCGCGCTGGAGAACGCCGCCGCCCTGCCGCGCGTCATCCGCGAAGAAGCTAAGCCGGGCGATCTGGTCGTTCTGCTGGGCGCGGGCGATATCACCAGCTGGGCCTACGCCCTGCCGGCGCAGCTGGAGGCGCTGGGCTGAGCCTTCCCACCACCCGCTCATCCCCGCGGAGGCGGGGACCCAGTGCTTTGGCTTCAGGCTGCGACGCTCGGGGTCTTGCGCGGGTTGTCATGAGCGGGCATCGCAGTAGCTCTTACTGGGTCCCCGCCTCCGCGGGGATGAGCGGAAATAATGATGCCTTGGCGCGATAACCTCCCCGCCGTGCGCGGCAAGCTGCTGCTGAACGAGCCGCTGGGGCCTTACACCTGGTTCCGTGTCGGCGGCGCGGCCGACGCCTTGTTCATTCCGGCGGACGCCGAAGATCTGGCCGACTTTCTGAAGGCCCTGCCCGAGGACGTGCCGGTGACGGCGATCGGCGTCGGCTCCAACCTGATCGTGCGCGACGGCGGGGTCGAGGGCGTGGTGATCCGGCTGGCGGGCCGCGCCTGGGGCCAGGTGACGACCGAGGGCGACACCGTCACGGCGGGCGCGGGCGCGCTGGACAGCATGGTGGCGCGCGCCTCGGCCAAGGCGGGCATCGCCGGGCTGGAATTCTATGCGGGCATCCCCGGCTCCATCGGCGGCGCCCTGACGATGAACGCGGGCTGCTACGGCGCGGAGACGAAGGACGTGCTGGTGTCCGCCTGGGGCCTGAACCGCAGGGGCGAGCGGGTCGAGCTGGCCCTGGCCGACTTCGGCTACACTTACCGGCACTCCAACGCCCCGGCCGACATCATCTGGATCGAGGCGACCTATCGCGGCACGCCCGACGCGCCCGAGGCCGTCGCCGCCCGCATCAGCGAGATCACCGAGCGTCGCGAGAAGACCCAGCCGATCCGCGAAAAGACAGGCGGCTCGACCTTCAAGAACCCCGAGGGTCATTCCTCGTGGAAGCTGGTCGATGACGCGGGCTGGCGCGGCAAGCTGCACGCCGTCACCGGAGGCGGCGCCAAGTTCAGCGAACTGCACTCCAACTTCATGATCAACCCCGGCGAGGCCACGGCGGCCGATATCGAAGCGCTGGGCGAAGCTGTCCGCGCCGACGTGCTGGCGAAGACGGGCGTGCAGTTGAACTGGGAAATCCGTCGGATCGGGCGTCCGTAATCCTTCTCCCCTTGTGGGAGAAGGTGGGTGCCGAAGGCGCTCGGATGAGGGGTGTCGGCGTCGTGCTTGGACAATGATGGGGCGACCTTGCAGCCCAACCTTCACGCCGCCACGCAGTCACCCCTCATCCGTCAGGCTCCGCCTGCCACCTTCTCCCACAAGGGGAGAAGGGAAATGGTGACGAATTTCCTTCCAGCGACCCGTATCGTTTCCAACCGGTTAACCGTATTCAGGGCATAGGGACGGGCTAGTCTTCGGATGTTGCCATGCGTGCGCCCCTGAACACCCTCCATGTCGCCGTCCTGATGGGCGGCCTGTCGTCGGAACGCGAGGTCTCGCTGTCCTCGGGCCGCGGCTGCGCGGATGCTCTGGAAGGGCAGGCGGCCAAGGTCACGCGCGTCGACGCCGGGCGCGATCTGGCCCAGGTGCTGACGGCGTTGAAACCGGACGTCGTCTTCAACGCTCTGCACGGCAAATGGGGCGAGGACGGCTGCGTCCAGGGCATCCTCGAGACGCTGAGGCTGCCCTATACCCATTCCGGCGTCCTGGCCTCCGCCCTGGCGATGGACAAGGACAAGTCCAAGGCCGTTCTGCACGCGGCGGGCGTCATCGTGCCCGGCGGCGGCCTGTTCGACCGGCATGAGGTGGCGTCGCGTCACGTCATTGACCCGCCGTATGTGGTCAAGCCGAACGCCGAAGGCTCGTCCGTCGGCGTCTTCCTGGTGCGTGAAGGCGCCAACCGTCCGGTGGCTGAGGTCGGCGCCGACGACTGGGCCTATGGCGATCTGGTGATGGTCGAGCCCTTCATCCCCGGCAAGGAACTGGCGGTCAGCGTGATCGGCGAGGCGACCGGCCCGCGCGCCCTGACCATCACCGACATCACCCCGACCAAGGGCTTCTACGACTACGAAGCCAAATACGCGCCCGGCGGCTCTCGCCATGTCCTGCCCGCCGAACTGCCGCCGCACGTTTTTGACAAGGCTTTACGTCAGGCCGAGCTGGCCCACGCGGCCATGGGTTGCCGAGGCGTTTCCAGAGCCGACTTCCGTTATGACGATGTTAACGACGTTCTCGTTCTGTTGGAGGTGAACACTCAGCCCGGCATGACCCCGACCTCGCTCGTCCCTGAGCAGGCGGCCTTTGTCGGTATGGATTATCGCGAACTGGTACGTTGGATGGTGGAGGACGCCTCATGCCCGCGGTAGTGCGCGGCGGTCGGCGACAGTCTTCGGGCAAGGGCGGCGCGCGTGGCGCTCCGTCCGGCCGCGCGGCCGAGATCGGCCGTCTGGACATGTCGCCGCGCGTCGTGGCGGCGACCCTGGTGGTCGGCGTCGGCATACTGGCGGCCGTGCTGGCGACCGGCGCGCGCGCCGAGCGCATCTCGACCGCCGTCAGCGAACGCTTTGACGCCATGACGACCGGCATGGGTCTGAAGGTGCGTCAGGTCCACGTCACCGGCGCCTCGCCCGAGGCCGCCGCCGCCGTGCGCGCCGCTGTCGGCGTCCATGCGGATCAGCCCATCGTCAGCCTGGACCTGGCCGCCGTGCGCGACCGGGTGCAGTCGGTCGGCTGGGTCAAGGAAGCGCGCGTTGTGCGCCTGCTGCCGGACACCCTGATCGTCGACGTCAAGGAACACGACCGCCTCGCCGTCTGGCAGGTGGGCGGCAAGGCCCACGTCATCGACGCGCAAGGCCTCGTCATTTCCGGCGCCGACGCGGGCCGTTATCCGCGCCTGCCGCTGGTGGTGGGCAAGGGCGCCGATCAGGCGGCCTCCGATGTCCTGCCCCTGTTGGCCCAGCGCCCGCGCCTGATGGCCAAGATCGACGCCCTGGTCCGCGTGGACGAGCGCCGCTGGGATCTGCGTCTCAAGGACGGCGCCCTGATCCAGCTGCCCGCCGTGGATCAGGAATCCGCCCTCATCCGCCTCGACGCTCTGGATCAGCGCGAACGCCTGCTGGACCTGGGTTTCGCCCGCATCGACCTTCGCACGCCCGAAGAAGTGGCCGTCCGCCCTTCCGAAGGCGCCGTTTAACTCTCTGACCTCTTAGGACACGACCCATGGTTGGACGCAGCCGAGACATGAAGCCGGAACAGGGCAGGGGCGCGCCGCGCGCGCCGGTCGTGGCCGCGCTCGATCTCGGCCAGTCCAAGGTCGCCTGCTTCATCATGAAGCCCGACGGCGTGCGCCACGCCGACCGCACCATCCGCGTCGCCGGGGCCGGCCATGTCCAGTCGCGCGGCGTCAAGGGCGGGGCCATCGTCAACATGGACGAAACCGCGCAGGCCATCGGCCACGCCGTCGAACGCGCCGAGCGCGCGGCGGGCGCCCCGGTCTCCGGCGTCGTCGTCACCACGGCCATCGGCCAGATGGCCAGCCACCGGGTGCAGGCGCGCGTCTCGCTTGGCTCACACCCGATCAGCGACGCCGATCTGGCGCGCGCCATCGGAATGGCCCTGGCCCAGATTCGCCTGCCGAACCGGCGTCCGATCCACGTCCTGCCCATCGCCTGGTCGGTGGACGGGGCGCGCGGCGTCCATGACCCGCGCTCAATGCGTGGCGGCTCGCTGGGGCTGGATCTGCTGGTCGTCTCCATGTCCGAGGGATCGTTCAACGCGCTCAGCCACTGCCTCGAACTGGCCCATCTCGACCTTCAGGGCGTGGCCGCCGCGCCCGTCGTCTCATCCCTCGCCGCGCTGGAAGAAGATGAGATGGAGCTGGGCGCCCTGTGCATCGACATGGGCGGCGGCTCGACCTCGGCGGCGGTCTGGGGCGGTCGCTCCCTGCTGCATATCGAAAGCCTGAACGTCGGCGGCGACCATGTGACCGCCGACATCGCGCGCGGCCTGTCGACCTCGCGCGTCGGCGCCGAACGGCTGAAAACCCTGCACGGCTCGGCCATGGCGTCGGCCAATGAAGACCGCGAAATGCTGGAGGCCCCGCCGCGCGGCGAGGACGCCTCGGCCGGCCCGGTCATCGTCCCGCGCGCCATGCTCAAGACCGTCATCGCTCCGCGCGTGGAAGAGACGCTGGAACTGCTGCGCGACCGGCTGAAGCACGCCGGCATGGGCCTGGAGCCCGGCGCTGGCCTCGTCCTGACCGGCGGCGCCAGTCAACTGAACGGCGTCCGCGAACTGGCCGTGCGCGTCTTTGACCGCCCGGTGCGCCTGGGCCGCCCGCAACGCGCCCCCCACCTGGCCGACGCCGCCGCCGGCCCGGCCTTCTGCTCAGCCGCCGGCGTCCTGCTTCGCGCCGCCTATGGCCCGCGCGAGGCGGTCTCCGCTCGCAAACTGATGTCCCGCCAGATCACCGCCGCAGACGCGCCCAAGGTGCATCGCGGGGGAATGGTGGCCCGCGCGGCCGGATGGCTGCGGGATAATTTGTAAGCGTTGCACTCCGCAGCGGGGCCTATGCAACTCCGGTGCTTCGGGCGGCGGGCCTGTCATATGTCCGTAGATACGGAATTAACACGAGCCGGAGTCCCGCGCTTGCTGTCATGCAAGCGCGAATCTGCTCATGCGCGCCTCGCGCAATTTCGAAAATTATAATTCACCGACCTTCGTTTTAGATGCCTTGTTCAGGCCCCAACTGAGGCAGGGTTGTGGCCGTATTGTTACACGAACGACGTTTATTGGCCCCATTCACGACACAAAGCTTGCTTGCCGGCCGCTATTGGTTAGACCCAAGCTAACAAGGGTCCTTCAATTTCCTGGGCGCTTTGAGTTTAACAAGGTTGGGGCACATCCAATGAAAATGAACCGCAGTTATCTTTTTGGGACGACGGTCCTGGCTGGCGTAATGGCGATCTCGGCGCCGGCGCTGGCGCAGTCGACGCAACCTGAAGAGCAGGTGTCCCAGGTCGAAGAGATTGTCGTCACGGGTTCGCGTATTCGCCGTGACCCAACCACGTCTCCGACGCCGCTGATCCAAGTTCAACGCGAACAGCTGCTGGAAAGCGGCCAGTCGACCATGATCGACTACCTGGCCACTATTCCTGCTCTGTCGAACTCGGTGGTGCCTTCTGATACGACCGGCTCCGGTCTGGGCGACGGCGGCCTGTCGCTCGCCAACCTTCGCTCCCTGGGCTCAAACCGCACCCTGACTCTGGTCGATGGCCGTCGCCATGTCGGCTCGAACGGCGGGTCTTTGGCGGTGGACGTGGACACCATTCCGCGCCTGCTGATCCAGAACGTTGAAATCGTCACCGGCGGCGCCTCGTCGGTCTATGGCGCCGACGCCGTGTCGGGCGTTCTGAACTTTGTCCTGCGTAAGGATTTCGAAGGCGTGGAAATCGACGCCAACTACGCCCGCATCAACGAAGACGGTCAGAGCGCTCGCCGTATCTCGGCGCTGGCGGGCAAGAACTTCTTCAATGACCGCCTGAACGTCTACGGTCACGCCGAATACGAAGTATCCGATCCCGTCACTTCGATGGATATCGACTGGCTGCGTCGCGCACCGGTCATGCTCGGCATGGACGCTGATCCCACGTCGACGGCGATCGGTCCGAACTATGATGGCATTATCGACAATCTCATGTTCTCGGGCGTGGTCCGTCTGGATCGCCCGCGTTGGGGGTCGCTGACGCTCGCCAATGCGCAGCAGCCGAGCCCCACGCTGAACCCGAACGTGCCGGTCGCCAACTGTACGGCTGTGAATAGCGCGAACTGCTATTCGGTCGATCCTGCCAAGACCTACTGGTTCGACGGTGCTACGGCCCGCCTGGCCAATTTCGGTTCGCGCGTTGGGGTGGTGGGCAACAACCGTCCCTACAACATCGGCGGTGATGGCGAGAACCCGTCTATGTTCTCGACCGACAGCCGGGTTCCGGAATCGGAATCGCAGCGTTACCAGACTGGCGCAACCTTCCACCTGAACGACAATGTGAAGGCCTACGCCGAAGCAAAGTATATCAAGGAAAATACCTTCGATATTTCTCAGCCGACGTTCTTTGATGTCTTCCTAGCTGATGGATACACAGGATACGATGAAACGAACTACATCATCGGCCTTAATACGTTCATTCTGAACTTCTCAGATAACGCCTATCTGCCGTCGAATATCAAGGACGCGATTCGCGCCAATATGGTGACGAACTACGCCAACCCGACGCTGACTGCCCCGGGCGCGGCTGTGGCCCCGGTCAACCGCCAATGGGCGCGTCACGCCATGTTCGGCCCGGACCGCAGCCAGGATAACGATCGCGAGCTGCAGCGTTATGTTGTCGGCCTGGCCGGCGAACATGATGCGTTCGGCCCGATCAAGAACCTGAGCTGGGATATCGGCTACACCTACGGCCAGGCGAAAATGCAGAACGTCGAGCGTGGTGTTGACGTCCTGCGCTTCAACCTTGCTGCTGATGCGGTCGTGGACACCGCCGGCGTCGTCAACGGCAAGGCTGGCGAGATCGTCTGTCGGGCCAAGCTGATCCAGGCCAACGGGGGCTTCGTAGAAGACTGGAATGCGGGCGGCGACCTGCGTGACACGCCGGGCGGCAAGGCCGCTCTGGATCAATGTACGCCGCTGAACATCTTCGGCGCCGGCAATCAGAGCGCTGAGGCGTTGAAATATGTCGACGCGACGATCACCGTCCATGAGCTGAACCGTCAACATGACGCCGTGGCGTCGGTGTCGGGCCAACTGTGGGATATGTGGGGCGCTGGCGCCATTGGCGTCGCGGTCGGCGCTGAATATCGCAAGGAATACACTGAGGCCGTCGGGCGCGACCGCGATACGGCCGGGCGTCTCTTGTTCCTGAACGGCGGTCCGGACTTCGAAGGGGCGTCCTACGAGTCGCGCGAACTGTTCGCGGAACTCTCGGTCCCGTTGTTCCGGGACAGCTTCCTTGGCGAGTATGCTGAGCTGAGCGGTAGCTATCGTTACTCGGATTACTCGACGATCGGCGGGCAGGACGTTTACGGCGTCAACTTCGTTTATCGTCCGATCCGCGATATCGCTTTCAAGACCAGCTTCAACACCTCGATCCGCGTGCCGAACCTGGGCGAAAACTTCAGCCCGTTCTCCGAGACGTTCGGCAACAGCTTCACGGATCCCTGCGCCACGGCCGTCATTTCGCGTCTGGCCGATCAGGACATCAAGTCATATCGGATCGCCAACTGTACGGCGTTGGCGGCTCAGAAGGGCCTGACCTTCGACTTTGCGGGCACGACCGCCGATCCGGACGACGACTTCGTTCCGGGCAACCCCTCGACCGGCGTCTACGCCTCGGGCGTGGCTGGCGTGATGGGCGGCAACCAGAACCTGCGTCCGGAAACTTCGGAATCCTTCACCTTCTCGGTGGTCTGGCAACCGAGCTTCATCCCGAACTTCTCGACGGTGCTCGACTACTATGAGATCCGGATCGAGGACGTCATCGCTACGCCGTCGGCTCAGGGCCTAGCCGAATCCTGCGTCAGCAGCGGTCCGAACCTTAACCCGGATGCCTGCTCTTTGATCTTCCGTAACGTCGCGGCCGTCGCCGGGACGTCCGCAGCAGAGCGCTCGGTGGGTTTCCGCGTCGGCGCCCCGACTGGTGATCCGGTCGGCGGCTTCCGTCAGCAGCCGATCAACTACGCCAAGATGGAAACGCGCGGCCTCGACTTCACCGCTCGTTATTCCTTCGACTCGGAGGAAATGATCGGCCGCAACTGGGGTCGCTTCGACTACAGCATCGGCGGTCTCTGGCTGATCCAGCAGGACAACTTCTTGTCGACGGCCAACCCGAACGCCTATACTTCTCAGGCGTCCCGACCGTTCTACCCTCGCGTTCGTTTCACGTCTCGCCTGGCATGGTCGCCGAACCAAGACTGGACCGTCACCTGGGTGGCCGACTGGCAGACGTCTCAGGACATCGTGAAATATCGCGATTTCGTGAATAACCCTGACAGCCAGCCGGTGGAATATCTGCGTACGGGTAACTTCGTGCGCAACGACCTGACGGTGCGTTGGAATGTTCGTGACGACCTGACCCTGCGGGCCGGTGTCACCAACATCTTCGACGCCGAGCAGGCACCGTGGTTGGGCACTGCCCTCTACTCGAACTTCGACCCCTATGGTCGTCGCTTCAACATCGGCCTGAATTACCGTCCGTGGTAAGACTAAGTTGATCAGCTAAGATGAAAGGGCGGCTTTTCGGAGCCGCCCTTTTTTCATGCCTGAGGCTAAAGGCGGCCGATCCAAGAAATATTTGTGGCTACGCTGGCGTGTCGGGCTTCCAAACTGGCCGACTCGTATTACCGAGGGTAACTCTTCGTTAACTCAGACAGGGTTTTCCTTAACGCGCTCATAACCAATGCGATTCGGCGGGGATTTCGCGTTGGGGACGAAGGGCAGGGTCCTTAGGTCGGAATTACACAATGTCTCTCTCGCTGGTCAGGCCGGAAGCCACGGAATTGAAGCCCCGCATCGTCGTGTTCGGCGTAGGCGGAGCGGGCGGAAACGCCGTCAACAACATGATCGACTCCGGCCTTGAGGGGGTGGAGTTCGTCGTCGCCAATACTGACGCCCAACATCTGAGTTTCGCCAAGACCGACCGTCGCATCCAACTGGGCGAGACCATCACGCAAGGTCTGGGCGCGGGCGCCCACCCCGAGGTCGGCATGAACGCCGCCGAGGAAAGCGCCGACGAGATCCACGCGCACCTGGAAGGCGCGCACATGGTCTTCATCACCTGCGGCATGGGGGGCGGCACTGGCACCGGTGCAGCGCCGGTCATCGCCAAATGCGCCCGTGATCGCGGCATCCTGACCGTCGGCGTCGTGACCAAGCCCTTCACCTTCGAAGGCCGCCACCGGATGCGCCTGGCCGACGCGGGCGTGGCCGAACTGCAGCGTTACGTCGACACCCTGATCGTCATTCCGAACCAGAACCTGTTCCGCGTCGCCAATGAGCGGACCACCTTCTCGGACGCCTTCGGCATGGCCGACCAGGTCCTGCACTCGGGCGTGCGTTCGATCACCGACCTGATGATCCTGCCGGGCCTGATCAACCTCGACTTCGCCGACGTCCGCGCCGTGATGAGCGAGATGGGCAAGGCCATGATGGGCACGGGCGAGGCTACGGGCGACGACCGCGCCCTGCTGGCGGCCCAGAACGCCATCGCCAACCCGCTGCTGGACGAAACCAGCCTGAAGGGCGCCAAGGCCGTGCTGGTGAACATCACCGGCGGCATGGACATGACGCTGCTGGAAGTCGACGAGGCCGCCAACGCCATCGCCGGCGAAGTGGACGGCGACGCCAACATCATCTTCGGCGCCGCCTTCGACCCGGCCCTGGACGGCAAGATCCGCGTCTCGGTCGTCGCGACCGGCATGGACGAGGCCGTCATCCAGCAGATCGAGCCGCAGGGTCAGACCTTCAGCCGAACGGGCGCTCCGTCGGCTTCTGCGCCGCGTCAGCCGGAAGTCCGCATCGACCCCGTGCGCGAGGCGCCGTCGCAACCGGCCCCGGCCCCGACCTATGAAGCCCCGGCCGCGCGCGCGCCGGAACCGAAGTTTGAAGCCAAGCCTGAGCCTGTCATCCGTGACGCGCCGCGCAATCTGGAGCCGATCGTCGATCCGTGGGTCGAGGAATATGAGCAGGGCGCCAGCCGGACTCAGCCTGCGGCTTCGACTGAGCAGGGCGACCTCTATTTCGATCGCGCCCCGCAGCGTCAGCAGCCTGCGCCGCAGCAACCGGCCCAGCGTCCGGCCGCCCGTCATGAAGAGCCCGCCGAAGAGCCCTTCTATGACGAACGCGATCACCGCCGCAGCGGCTGGAGCCTGTTCGGCCGCAAGCGCCAGCAGCCGCAGCAGCAACAACCCTCCTATGCGCCGCCGCCGTCGTCGAACCGCACCACCCAGCAGTTGCGCCAGACCCAGTCGATGCAGCCCCAACAGCAAGACCCGCAGGTGGGCCAGTCCGACGATGACGACCTGGAGATCCCTTCCTTTCTTCGCCGCCTCGCGAACTGATCGACCCAAAAAGCCCTGATATTGAACGCCCCGGAGCCGACCTCCGGGGCGTTTTCTTTTGGCGTTCATCACGGCCGATGTTGGATGGCTGCTCGGCGACAGGCTGTTTCAAGCCCTGCCGTAACCGAACCGAAACAATCCGAAACTGGACTTGGCTTTCGACCTGGCGGCGGCGTGGTTAAACGTCGGGTGAGGCGAAGACCGTCCTGCATGGGGCGGGTCGCGCAACAGAGAGTATCCGAGTGACGGTCCGCAACGACCAGTACGAACAGACCATCGTCGCCCCGGCCATCTGCGCCGGCGTCGGCGTGCACACCGGCCGCCGCGTGCGTCTGGTGGTGCGGCCGGCTGCGCCCGGCCACGGCATCGTCTTCGTGCGCACCGACGTCACCGACCGCGACAACCGCATCCCCGTTTCGGGCGAGGCGGTCGTGGACGCGCGCCTGAACACCATGATCGAGAATGCGGCGGGCGTGCGCCTGTCGACCATCGAGCACCTGATGGCGGCCCTGTCGGCGCTGGGCGTCTCCAACGCCGTGATCGAGGTGGATGGGCCGGAACTGCCGATCCTGGACGGCTCGGCGCTGCAGTTCGTGCAACTGCTGGACCGCGCGGGCTTCCGTCGTCAGGAAGCGCCCCAGACCTTTATCGAAATCCTGAAGCCGATCCGGGTGGAGGAGGGCGACAAGTCCGCTGTCCTTCTGCCCTGCGACCGCTATGAGATGCGCTTTGAGATCGACTTCCCCACGCCGGTCATCGGCAATCAGGTGGTGGATTTCGTGGTGGACGAGGCGACCTTCCGTTCGGACATCATGGCCGCCCGCACCTTCGGCTTCGCCCATGAGGTCGAGGCCCTGCGTCAGGCCGGTCTGGCCCGTGGCGGCTCGCTGGAGAACGCCGTGGTCATCGACGGCGACCAGATCCTGAACCCCGGCGGCCTGCGCATGGAACGCGAGTTTGTGCGCCACAAGGCGCTGGACGCCATCGGCGACCTCTATGTCCTCGGCGCGCCGCTGCTGGGCCGCTACGAAGGCGTCAAGGCGGGCCACGCCCTGAACAACAAGCTGGTCCGCGCCCTGCTGGCTCAGCCGGAAGCGTGGCGCGAGACGGTTCGTGTGCCTGACATGGCGATGGCGGGCTGAGGCCTTCCTTCTCCCCTTGAGGGAGAAGGTGGCAGGCGGAGCCTGACGGATGAGGGGCGACGACGCCCTAGCGTCCAGATTGGCGCGTCGCCGTCCTCGCTAATTTTTAGATGTCGCGCTGCCACCCCTCATCCGAGCGCCTCCGGCGCCCACCTTCTCCCACAAGGGGAGAAGGGTCAGCTTAGCGTGATTGCGCTGATCAACCGGCCGAAGTCCGGTTCGGCCGCCAGATAGGCCCGGCGGTTGGAGTAGAAGCGCTCTGCATCAGCGCGGGTATCGTCGCCGGTCCATGCCGCTTCGCTAACGCCTGCCTGTTCCAGACGCCATAGGACGAAGCCGGGCAGGTCGAACTGACGTTTGTCGTCGGTCGCGCCGGGAGCGAAGAAGCGTTCGCTGCCGGGGTCGTGGTGGGCGAAGCGGTCCTGATAATCGGCGCCGACTTCGTATGAGCCTTGCGCGATGCAGGGGCCGACGACGGCGACGATGCGCCCCGGTTCGGCGCCCAGGCTCTGCATGGCGGCGACGGTCGAGTGTATGATCCCGCCAAGGGCTCCCTTCCAGCCTGCGTGGGCGGCGCCGACCACGCCCGCGTCGGCGTCGGCGAACAGGACGGGGGCGCAGTCGGCGGTCAGGACGGTCAGGACCGGTCCCGTCACGCCCGCGACCACGGCGTCGCCTTCGGGGCGCTCTCCGGCCCAGCCGCTTTCGGCCACGCGAGCGACGGCGGAGTGGATCTGATAACAGCCGCACAGGTCGTCAGCGGCGCCGCCCATCCATTCGGCCACGCGGCGGCGGTTCTCGGCGACGTGGGCTGGGTCGTCCTTGGACCCCACGCCTGCGTTCAGCCCGGCGTAGACGCCCTCGGATACGCCGCCCGCGCGGGTGAAGAAGCCGTGGCGCACGCCGGCCCTGTCGAGCAACGGGTGGGTGATGGGGGCCAAACTCATACTTCAAATCCCGGCAGGGCCAGCGAGCGCGGCGAGAAGATCGCCGCCGCCTTGAACAGTTCGCCCATCTGATGCGGCGCGGTCAGGCGGTCCAACTGGCGCTGGATGACCGGAGCGGCTTCGGGGCGTCCCTGCATCAACCGCTGGGCGCGGGCTTCGATCCCCAGCGCCTTGAGGAAGGCGCCCTGGCCGACGCAGCCGGTGACGTCGGCGCCGCCGCGCACGGCGGCCTCCAGAACCAGGGGGAAATCGGCCCATTGCGTCAGGTCGGCCTCGCCCGGCGTCGACAGGGGATTGACCTTCTGGTGTCGCCGCAGGGCCTGCAGCGTGTCGCCCGCCTCGGGCCTGCTGCGGCCGTAGTCGATCAGCAGGGCCGCGCCCGAGGCAGCCCGGATCAGACTGGCCAGATCGCGGCCGAAGGCGGCCTGCTGTTCGGAAATCTCGATGATCTGGCCCGGTTCGACATCGAAGCCGGGCGTCTCGAAGCCGTCGGCGATGGCGGTCAGGCCGAAGGTCAGCTCATTGTCGTCAGTGACGCCGATGCGGCGCTCGGCCCAGCCGCCTTCGGTCTTGATGAATTGGCGCGCCGGCAGGCAGTCCAGCACCTCATTGGCGATCAGGATGACCGGGGCGTCGGTCTCGATCTTGTGCAGGGCGCTGAGCCAGCGCGGATGCACGTCGGCGTCGGTCAGGCGCCGGGCCTGTTCGGCGCGCAGCGGCGCGCTCGGCTCGATCAGGATCAGGTCCACCGCCTGCAGGAAGCCGGGAACCAGCCGCGCGGCGCGCAGCACGTCGGACATCAGCGTGCCGTCGCCGGGGCCGACCTCGACCAGCCGCACCCGCTCGGGCGCGCCGAGGCGGCTCCACGTCTCGACGGCCCACAGGCCGATCAGTTCGCCGAACATCTGGCTGACCATGGGGGCGGTGATGAAGTCGCCTCGTTCCCCCAGCGCCGGGCGCGTGGCGTAATAGCCGCCCCTGGGGTCGTGCAGGCAACGGGTGACGTAGTCCGCCACCGTCATCGGCCCGGTCAGCACGATCTCGCGGACCAGCCGGTCCTTGAGCGTCTTCGCCATAGCGGTCTTACGCCTCCGCGACTTCCGGCTTCTTCAGCGCCCGCCAGATCAGCCAGGCGCCGACCAGCATCATCGGGATCGACAGGATCATGCCCATGGTCAGGCCCAGCGGCAGGTTCTCCAGCCCGGCGTCGGGCTGGCGCACGTTCTCCAGCGCGGCGCGGCAGACGCCGTAGCCCAGCAGGAACAGGCCGGTGACGAAGCCCGGACGCTTCAGCATCCGCCACTTCCAGATCGCCAGCGACAGGATGACGAACAGCAGCAGGCCCTCAAGCCCGGCCTCATACAACTGGCTGGGATGGCGCGGCTCGTTGCCGGCGGGGCAGAAGCCGTACATCTGCTGGATGCGTTCGTTGCAGAAGCGGATGGCCCAGGGAACCGTCGTCTCGCGGCCCCACAGCTCGCCGTTGATGAAGTTGGCGATGCGGCCGAAAAACAGGCCCAGCGGCGCGACCGGGGCGATCAGGTCGCCCAGGCTGAGCGGGTTCACCTTCTGGCGCCGGGCGTAGAGGGCAAGGGCCACCACCACGCCCAGGAAGCCGCCGTGGAAGCTCATGCCCCCGGTCCACAATTGCAGCAATTCCAGCCGCTCGCCCCAGCTGTCGCCGGTGAACAGTTGGGTGAACATCGCCGGCTTGTAGAAGAGGGCGTAGCCGAAACGGCCGCCGAGAATGACGCCCAGCGTGATCCACAGCACCAGATCGTCCAGTTGCGGTCCCGTCACCGGCGGCTTGCCGGGCGCCCACAACCGCTCGGTCTTGGCCAGGCGCGAGGCGTACCACCAGCCCAGCACGATGCCGGCCACATAGGCCAGGGCGTACCAGCGGATAGGCAGGGGGCCGAGATGGATCAGGACGGGGTCGAATTCGGGAAAGGGCACGGGGCCTCCGTCTGCGCCTTCAGAAGTTGCCCATGGTCTAGCAAGCGGGACTGCATTCGTCGCGCGCTTTTCCCGCGAAGCAGTCTATAGGCCGCTGGCAGGTAAGGTTTGGTTTACCCAAATCAATGCACCGTTAACCATATCCGGGCCGATGGTCCGGGAGTTCTCAAGAGGCCGCCATGCAGACGCGCAATCCCCTCCTTGATGAGTTCGCCAAGCTGACCACCGGCGCCATGGGCCTGGCCCAGGCCGCGGGCGAAGAGGCCAAGGCCGCCTGGCGCGCCCAGGCCGACCGCTTCGTCGCCGAGATGGATCTGGTGCGTCGCGACGAGTTCGATGTGCTGAAGGACGAGATCGCCGCCCTGCGCACTGAGATCGCAGCGCTGAAGGCCGCCGCCGTCGCCCCGAAGAAGGCCGCCAAGGGATCGTCCACAGACGCAGCCTCGACCCCGGATTCAGCCGGTTGAGCCGAATCTGCGAACACGCCTACCGTCCTCGAAAGCGCTCACTTGAGTCGCTGTCGCTGCTGAAGAAGTTGAACGCCTGATGGATGCTGTGAGACCCGAAGAGGTCGACCTGCCCTTTGATCCGCTGGATGTGGTCGAACACGTCCTGACGGCGGAGAACCTGCCGTTCGACCGCACGGACGAGGGCGATCTGGCCTTCGCCCTGGCCGGCGACTGGAAGGACTATGAGCTGTGGTTCGCCTGGCGGCCCGAAGGCGACTGTCTTCAGCTGTGCCTGGCGCTGGACCTTCGCGTGGCCAAGACGCGCCGGGCGGCGGCCTATGAACTGGTCTCCATGATCAATCAGCGCACCTGGCTGGGCCATTTCGAGATTTGGCCGGACGAGGGCGAGATCGTCTTCCGCCACGCCCTGGCCCTCCCGCACACCGAACGCCCGACGCTGGCGCAGGCCGCGTCCATGATCGACGCGGCGGTCGAGGCGGCGGACCGCTATTATCCAGCCTTCGATTTCATGGTGCGCGGCTCCAAGAAGCCGCAGGAGGCGATCGACGCCTGCCTGTTCGAGACGGTGGGCAATGCCTGATGGCTAGTGTGGGACGTCCGGTCGTTCTTCAGGGCGTGGGACGCCTGGGCTCGGCCATTCTGGAAGGCTGGCTGGCGACGGGCGCCGTCGACCCGGCCGATCTGATCATTCTGACGCCGTCCGAAAAGCCGGTCGCCGAGGCGGCGCGGGCCAGGGGCGCCCGGATCAATCCGCCGCTGGAAGAACTGGCGAACGCCCGCGCCTTCGTCATCGGCGTCAAACCCGCCAAATGGCTTGAAGCGGCGCAGGCGGTGCTGCCGCATCTGGCCGCTGACGCCGTGATCGTCTCGGTCATGGCCGGGGTGCGCGGCGAGACGATCTCTGACGGTTACAACGGCCGCCCGGTCGTGCGCGTGATGCCGACGACCGGCGTGGCGCAGGCGCGCGGCGTGGCGACGCTGTGGTCGGCCGACGCGGACGCCCTGAAAGCCGGACAGTCGCTGTTCGAGCCGATCGCCGAAACGGTCCTGCTGGACGACGAGGCGCTGATGCACGCTGCGACGGCGGTGTCCGGCTGTGGCCCTGCCTATTTCTTCGCCTTTACGCGAGCTCTTGCTGAAGCGGGCGAAGCTGAGGGCCTGTCGCCCGAGGCCGCCGCGCGTCTGGCGCGCGCCACCCTGCGTTCTGCTGCGGCGGGCGTAGAGGGCGATGAGGCGCTGAACGCCCTGATCGACCGTGTGGCCTCGCCGGGCGGCGTGACGCAGGCCGGTCTGGTCGCCCTCAATGAAAACGGCGCTCTCGACCATTCTGTCGAAAGCGCCGTGAAGGCGGCGGTCGCCAAGTCCACTGAACTCAGCGGCTGATCGTCAGGCGCTTCAGCGCTTGACGTAACGTCCGTCGGCCAGGTTGCGGGCCAGTCGGTCATAGGCGCGTTGGGCGTCGGTCCAGGTGGTGGCGCCGCGCGCGTCGGCCAGGGTCGGGGTGTAGTAGTCGAACTTGACCGGCTGAACCTCGCCGGAAGCTGTCGTCACCGTGCCTTCGACCGCGGCGCCGCCGATCGACAGGCTGCGCATGGCGTCCAGACCCGGCTTGTCGGACAACTGCTGCATGGTGGGACGGTTGGGCTTGAGGTCGGTGATGACCAGTTCAAGCCGGGCGCCGTCCAGCGCATGACGATCCGTCAGCACGCGCTCGACCGTGCGGGTCAGGTCGCTGACCTGCTGTTGAACGTCGCGCTCGCCCAGCTCCGCCGCCGTCTTGGCGAAGTCGGGGCTGACCGTCACGACGACGGCTGAAGGTTGAGCCGCAGCGGCGCCGGAAAGGGCGAGAACGGCGGCGATCGGTGCAAGAAAAGCAATAGGACGCATAGCCAGGCTCCAGAATTCCAGGCCCCCCTGGAACACGGGACAAGATGGCGATGATTTTACGGTTCTGCTAGGGGCGCCGGTCAAAGATCTAGGGGGCGCGACGATCCGCCGGCAGCCGGATCGCGGCCTTGAGCCCGCCCAGTTCGCTGCGGCCCAGGGCGATGTCGCCGCCGTGGCTGCGCGCCACGTCCCGAGCCACGGCCAGGCCCAGGCCCACGCCCTTGCGGTTCTGGTTGCGCGAGGCGTCCAGCCGCGAGAAGGGGCGGAAGGCTTCTTCGTGCATGTCTTCGGGGATGCCGGGGCCGTCGTCCTCGACCGTGATCTCCAGCCCGCCGGAGGGCAGAGGGCGCGCCGACAGCCGCACATGCTCGCCATGCGAAGCGGCGTTGCCGACCAGGTTGTTGATCGCCCGGCGGAAGGCCAGCGGCCGGGCCAGCATGTTCAGGTCGTCGGGCGTCTCGACCTCGGCGGCGGCCCCGGCGCGGCGGGCGTCGTCGGCGGCGCGGCGCAGCATTTCGGGCACGGAGATCGTCTGGGCGGCTTCCCCGGCCTCGCCGCGCGCGAAGGCCAGGTATTCGTCGATCATATGCTCCATCTCGTCCAGATCGCCCTTCATCGCCTCGGCGCGCTTGAAGGGCGGCGCCAGCGCCAGTTCGAGCCGCAGACGGGTCAGGGGCGTGCGCAGGTCATGGCTGACCGAGGCCAGCAGAGCCGTGCGCTGGTCGATGTGGCGCTGGATGCGCGAGCGCATGTCCAGGAAGGCGCTGGCGGCGGCCCGCACCTCACGCGCGCCGTGCGGCTTGAAACGCGGCACGCTTTCGCCCCGGCCGAAGGCTTCGGCGGCGTGGGCCAGACGTTCGATGGCGCGCACCTGATTGCGGATGAACAGCACCGCCACGGCCAGCAGCAGCACGGTGGCGATCATCAGCCACAGGACAAAGATGTGGGCCTGTGTCGCCACGGCCCTTTCGCGCGGGGCGATGACGCGCAGTACGCCGTCTGCCTCCTGCACGCGGATGTCGACATAGGCGGGGTAGCGGGTGGTGTCGAACCAGAACGGCTGATCCAGCCGCGAGGCAAGGGCCTTCTCCAGCGTGCGGTCGACCAGTCCCAGAGCGCCGCGCCGTTCTTCGGCGGGCAGGGAGGCTTCGGGCTGGAAGGCGATGGACAACTGCATCGACCGCTCGGCGCGTTCCGAGATCAGCGCCAGATTCCGGGCCGAGGGGTCGTCGCGATAGCTCTCGGCCGCCCAGGCCACGTCGCCCGCGAGGCCTTCGGACAGGCGCGCCGTCACCGCCTGCCAGTGGGCGTCGAAGAAGGCCCAGGTCACCGCCGCCTGCATGATCAGGACAGGCAGGACGATGATCAGCAGCGAGCGGCCCCACAGAGAGGTCGGCACCCGGCGCTTGATCCAGCGCGTCCAGACGTTGAACGGCATCAGCCGCATCGGCGTCGCCTCAGTCCGGGGCCAGCATATAGCCGATGCCGCGCACGGTCTGGAGGTAGCGCGGGTTCTTGGGATCCGCCTCCAGCTTGCGGCGCAGGCGGGTGACCTGCACGTCGACGGCGCGGCCTGTCACATCGGCGGTGTCGGGCGACAGGGTCATGCGCTCGACCGGCGAATGGGCGTGGATGGCCAGGGTCTTGAGCAGTTGCGCCTCGGCCTCAGTCAGGCGCTGCAGGGCGCCGTCGCGTGTCAGCTCCAGCCGCTCCATGTCGAAGACGGCGGGGCCCATGTGGATCTCCCTGGGCGTCATCAGCTTGCCGCCGGTGCGGCGCAGGATGGCCTCGATCCGCAGCGCCAGTTCGCGCGGATCGAAGGGCTTGGACATATAGTCGTCGGCCCCGCGCGACAGGCCTTCGATACGGTCGTCCGGGTCGCCCTTGGCCGTCAGCAGCAGCACCGGCGTCTTGGACAGCGCCGCCTGGCTGCGGATCCAGGTCGTCAGGTCGAAGCCGCTCTCGCCCGGCATCATCACGTCCAGCACGATCAGGTCGAACTCGATCAGTTCGACCATCCGACGCGCGGCGCCCGCGTGGGCGGCGCCGGTGACGCGATAGCCCTCGCGGCTCAGGAACTCCTTGAGCAGTTCGCGGATGCGGTCGTCGTCGTCGACGACAAGGATGTGCCGTCCGCTGCCGGCCGGGGCGACGGGACCGGAACGGCCGTTGGCGCGCGGCTCGACCATGCTCATCGCCATTCTCCCTGCGAGGCGCCGTTGACGCTGGGTTGCGGCAGGCGTCTAACCGAGATCGTTGCGCAGGAGACGTACTTCAATGGCCTTCGTTCCTTTCGACGATCGTGACGGCTGGATCTGGTTTGACGGCGACTTCGTCCCCTGGCGGGAAGCGAAAACGCACGTCCTGACCCATGGCCTTCACTACGGCTCGTCGGTGTTCGAGGGTGAGCGTATGTATGGCGGTGAAATCTTCAAGCTCACAGCCCACAGCCAGCGCCTGAAGCGCTCCGCCGAACTGCTCGACTTCGAGATTCCCTATAGCGTGGCCGAGATCGACGCCGCCTGCAAGGAAACCTGCGTCCGCAACGGCCTGATCGACTGCTATATCCGGCCTGTCGCCTACCTGGGCGCCGAACAGCTGAGCGTCTCGTCGCTCAACAGCAAGGTTCACCTGGCCATCGCCGCCTGGGAATGGCCCAGCTATTTCGACCCCGAGGTCAAGAAGAAGGGCATTGCGCTGGAGTGGGCCAAATGGCGTCGCCCCGACCCCGCGACGGCCCCGTCCACGGCCAAGGCGGCGGGCCTGTACATGATCTGCACCATGTCCAAGACGGCGGCGGAAAAGCGCGGCTTCAACGACGCCCTGATGCTGGACTGGCGCGGCTATGTCGCCGAGGCGACCGGCGCCAACGTCTTCTTCGTCAGGGACGGCGTCCTGCACACCCCGCGCGTGGAACACATCCTGGACGGCATCACCCGGCAGACGGTCATTGAGATGGCCCAGGCGCGAGGTGTTGAAGTTGTCGTGCGCGACATTCTGCCGGAAGAGCTGGCCGACTTCTCCGAATGCTTCCTGACCGGCTCGGCCGCAGAGGTGACGCCGGTGGGCCAGGTCGGCGACCATCGCTTCACGCCGGGCGACCTGTCGCTCAGCCTGATGGACGATTACGGCAAGCTGGTGCGCGGAACGCTCTAGTCGCCCTCTCCCATCGGGAGAAGGGAAGTCTCCCCTTGCCAGCGGCCTTCTGCTGGCGTTGATGCGCAACTTAAGAAGCCGGCTCCCATAGCGCCGGTCGCGGAGCCGCTTGTTTCATGTTCAGCCTTCTGAACCTCCAGAGCCTGTTCGGGCTGGTCGTCATTGTCGCCGTCTGTTGGGCGATCTCCGAGAACCGCCGCGCCTTTCCGTGGCGGCTGGCGATCGGGGCGGTGCTGGTGCAGGCGGCTCTGGTGCTGGCGACTTTCGCCATTCCCGGCTCGCAGGTGGTGCTGGACGGCATCAACAATGCCGTAAAGGGGCTGGAGCTGGCGACCGAGGAGGGCACCAAGTTCGTCTTCGGCTTCCTGGCGGGCGGGGATCAGCCCTACGCCGTGGCTAACGAGGGCGCCCTGTTCACCTTCGCCTTCAAGGTGCTGCCCCTGATCCTGGTGATCTCGGCCCTGTCGGCCCTGCTGTGGCACTGGAAGATCCTGAAGTGGATCACCCTGGGGTTCGGCTTCCTGTTCCAGCGGACGATGGGGCTGGGCGGCGCCTCGGCGCTGGCGGTGGCGGCCAACGTCTTCCTGGGCATGATCGAGAGCCCCATCGTCATCCGCGCCTATCTGGACAAGCTGACCCGTTCGGAAGTCTTTCTGATGATGGTGGTGGGTCTGGCCACCGTCGCCGGTTCGACCATGGTGGCCTATGCGACCATCCTGTCGCCGGTGCTCAGCAATGCGGCGGGCCACGTCCTGGTCGCGTCCATCGTCTCGGCTCCGGCCGGGGTCATGCTGGCGCGCGTCATCATCCCGGAAAAGCCCGGCGAGGGCGGGGCGGTGGCCGACTACAACTCGGCGCTGAAATACGACAGCGCCGTCGACGCCATCGTCAAGGGTACGTCCGACGGCCTGATGGTGGTGCTGAACATCTCGGCAGTCCTGATCGTCTTCGTCGCCCTGGTGGCGCTGGCCAACATCATTCTGGGCGGCTTCGTCATCGCCGGAGATCCGCTGACGGTCGAGCGCATCCTGGGCTGGCTGTTCGCTCCGGTAGCCTGGCTGACCGGCGTGGAATGGGCCGACGCCCAGAAGGCGGGCTGGCTGCTGGGGGTCAAGCTGACCCTGACCGAGTTCGTCGCCTTCATCGAACTGGGCAAGGTTCCGCTCGGCGATATGAGCGAGCGCACCCGGATGCTGATGACCTATGCGCTGTGCGGTTTCGCCAACATCGGCTCGGTCGGCATCACCGTCACCGGCCTGTCGGTGCTGATGCCCGAGCGTCGCGAGGAGGTGCTGGGCCTGGTGTGGAAGGCGCTGTTCGCCGGCTTCCTGGCGACCCTGATGACCGCCTGCATCGTCGGGGCCTTGCCCGCCGCCGTCTTCGCCTAGTAGCGTTTCCGAGGGCAGCCGAAGGGACCCTCTGATGAAGCTTTATGAAAGCCGCCGCGCGCCCAACCCGCGCCGCGTCCGCTGGGTCATGGCCGAGAAGGGCGTGACCGATGTCGAACTCGTCGAGATCGAGCTTCTGGCGGGCGAGCACCGCACCCCGGCCTATCGCGCCAAGTTCGGCGTGCCGCATGTCCCGGCGCTGGAACTGGACGACGGGACCTGCCTGACCGAATCCATCGCCATCTGCCGCTATCTGGAGGCGCTGCACCCCGAGCCGAACCTGTTCGGCCGCGATGCCAAGGAGCAGGCCATCATCGAGATGTGGATGCGTCGGTGCGAAATGTATCTGGCCAATCCGATGATGCTGAACGTGCGCTTCACCCATCCGGCCCTGGCCGCGCTTGAGGCGCCCCAGCCCCAGGTCGCCGAATACAACCGCCTGGGCGCCGAACGCTTCATGAAGACGCTGGACCGGCATTTGGCGGATCATGAGTTCATCGCCGCCGACCGCTTCACCATCGCCGACATCGTCGGGGCCGTGGGCCTGGATTTCGCACGGCTGGTCAAATACCGCCCGCCAGAGGAACTGACCCATCTGGCCCGCTGGCTGGAGGCGTGCCGCGCCCGTCCGGCGGCGGCGGCGGGGATGTGAGTCTGCCTTGCGCACTCTGACGCGGTCGGATCGCTGGCTGGCCCTGCTGCTGGCGGCCCTGGCGGGTTATGTCGACAGCTTGGGATTCCTGCATCTGGGCGGGGTGTTCGTCTCCTTCATGAGCGGCAACAGCACCCGCTTGGCCGTCAGCCTGGCCGAGGGGCGGTGGCAGGCGGCGGGCGCAGTGGCCGGGGTGCTGGCGCTGTTCGTGCTGGGCGCCATGCTCGGCGCCTTGGTCGCGGGCGGCGAGGGCGCGCGGTCGCGCAGCCGGGTGCTGGCGGTCGAGGCCCTGTTGCTGGGCGGAGCCGCCGTGGCGGCGGGGGCGGGGATAGCGCCTGTGGCCATCGGCCTGATGGTCATGGCGATGGCCGTCGAGAACTCGGTCTTCCTGCGCGACGGCGAGGTCGGGGTCAGCCTGACCTATATGACGGGAACGCTCGTCAAGACTGGCCACGCCCTGGCGGCGGCGGTGCGGGGCGGCGATCCGTGGGCGTTCCGGCCTTATATGGTGCTGTGGGCCGGGCTGGTCGGCGGCGCGCTGCTAGGCGCCGTGGTCTATGGCCGCCTGGGACTGGACGCCCTGTGGCCGGCGGCGGCCGCCGCGATGGGGCTGGCGCTGGGCGTGCGGTTCAGTCGCGCGGGGTGAACTTCCGGATCACGCCCGAGAAGGTCATCAGCAGCCGCTCGCCGGTGACGATCTGGCCGCGCACGAAGATCAGGCTCTTTCCCGCCTTGGTCACCTGGCCCGTCGCCTCGATCAGTTCGCCGACATAGGCGCCGTCGATAAAGGTGGAATCCAGCTGCACCGTCACGCCCGAGGCGCCTTCCATCTCCTGATAGGCGATCTGGAACATGGCGATGTCGGCGAAGGTCATCAGGCAGCCGCCGTGCATCCGCCCGCCGAAATTCATGTGCTTCTGCTCGGCCCGGAAGGCGCAGCGCATCGAGCCGTCAGGGTCGGGCCGGCGATAGAAGGGGCCGACGGTCGAATCAAAGGTGCTGTGCGTCACCTCATAGGTTTCCCAGCCGGCGAATTCGCCTTCGGTGATGGTGATCCTGCCGACCATGCGATTACGCCTTCTTTCTGAACTCGGGCTGCCGCATATAGCGCCTATGAGCGATCCAATCGAAGCAGCCATTTTTGAAAAACTGGCCAAGGCCGATCCGAAAAACGTCGGCGGCAAGAGCATTGAACCGGCCGATGTGGCCAAGGAACTGCAGCCCGAACAGTGGCAGCGGATGCTGCCCAAGGTGAAGGCCACGGCGCTGGGCCTGATGCGTCAGGGCAGGCTGACCATCACCAAGAAGGGCAAGGTCGTCGACCCCAACAACTTCCGCGGCGTGATCCGTCTGCGCCTCCCGACGGAAGCCGAGACGGCCGCGGCCCTCGCGGCCCTGCCGCCGGTCGAAGCCTCGGATGACGACTTCGACTGAACCGGAAAACGGCCTGGATGAAATCCTGGCCGAGATCCACGCCTGTCGGGCGTGTCTGGGCCTGTTGCCGCACACGCCGCGCCCGGTGGTCATGGTCGCGCCGGAAACCCGCCTGCTGATCTGCGGCCAGGCGCCGGGCCGGCGGGTGCATGAAAGCGGCCTGCCGTTCACCGACCCCTCCGGCGTTCGCCTGCGCGACTGGATGGGGGTGGATGAGGCGACCTTCTACGGCGACGCGCGCCTCGGGGTCGCCGCCCAGGCCTTCTGCTTCCCCGGCACCGATCCGAAAGGCGGCGACTATCCCCCGCCACGCCGCTGCGCCGAGCTGTGGCGGCCGCGCCTGCTGGCCGAACTGCCCAAGGTCGAGCTGACCCTCCTGGTCGGCGGTTATGCGCAGGCCTGGGCGCTGGGCGACAGGGTCAAGGCCAATATGACCGAGACGGTGCGCGCCTGGCGCGACTATGCGCCGGATATCCTGCCCCTGCCGCACCCGTCCTGGCGCAATACGGCCTGGTTAAAGAAGAATCCCTGGTTCGAGGCCGAGGTTCTGCCCTACCTTCGCCAGAGGACAGCGGAGATATTGGCGTGAAGACTAGGCGGAGTGGATGGGCGGTAGCCCTTGCAGCCCTATCCCTCAGTCTCGCAGGCTGCGCCACGCCTTACGTCCAGCCGCCCCTGACGCCGCTCTCAGGCTTCACCGGTCCGCGCGTCGAGGAAGGAACCCTGGGGCGCGGCGCCTTTGTGGTGCAGGACGGAGCGCGGCTGCCCTATCTGCGCTGGAGCCCGCAAGGGCAGGCGCCGTGGGCCGTCATCGTCGCCTTGCACGGGTTCAATGACCACTACGCCTCCTTCCGCTTCGCCGGGCCGTGGTGGGCGACGCGGGGCATCGAGACCTGGGCCTATGACCAGCGCGGCTTCGGCCTGGCGCCCGGACGGGGCGAGTTTGCGGCCGAGAGCCTGACCAGCCAGGACCTGCGCACCATCGTCGCCCTGGTCCGCGCGCAAAGGCCTGACGCCTTGGTCGTGGTGGCGGGCGAGAGCATGGGCGGATCGTCCGCCATCGCCGCCTTCGGCTCGGACACTCCCCCAGACGCCGACCGGGTCGTGCTGCTGGCCCCCGGCGTCTGGGGCTGGTCCAGCCAGAGCGCCTTCAATCGCGCCGGGCTGTGGGCCGCCGCTCGCCTGATGGGGGCCAAGCGGGTCGAGCCGCCGTCGTTCGCCGTGCGCGACATCCGCGCCTCGGACAATATGCTGGAGCTGATCCGCAACGGCCGCGATCCCTTATCGATCCTGTCGACCCGGTTCGATTCCCTGTACGGCCTGGTCGACTTGATGGAGACGGCGACCCTGCGCCTCGGCCGCGTCGAAAAGCCGACCCTGCTGCTGTACGGCGCCCACGACCAGATCATCACCAAGCGGCCGATGCGCCGAGCCCTGGAGCAGACGGGCGAGCGGCCGAATCTGACGACGGGCTATTATGCGGACGGCTGGCACATCCTGAACCGGGACCTGCAGGCTGAAGCCGTCTTCGCCGACGTCGAGGCCTGGCTGCGTGATCCGGCGCGGTCCCTGCCGTCCGGGGCGCCCGCGGTCCTGCCGGCGCTGCGGGCCGATCCCAAGGCGCGCTGAACGCAAAATCTGCGGTAAATCAGGCCTCAAGCCGCAGTCGGCCCGGAACCAGCGGCGGCTGCACGGTGATGCTTGCCGTTTGGGCAGGGGGCGCGTATGTCCATGCGCACAAAAAATACCCCAGGAAAGGCCTGTCATGGGCACGACGCTGTTTGAATCTCCCTCGTTTGCGAACCATGAAGGCGTGCACGCCTTCTATGATGAGAAAACCGGCCTGAAGGCTATTGTTGCGGTGCACTCCACCGCGCGCGGTCCGGCCGTGGGCGGCACCCGCATGTGGAACTACGCTTCCTCGGCCGAGGCTCTGGAAGACGTGCTGCGCCTGTCCAAGGGCATGAGCTACAAGAACGCCATCGCCGATCTGGAGATGGGCGGCGGCAAGTCGGTCATCATCGGCGACAGCCGCACCCAGAAGTCGCCTGAGCTGTTCCATGCCTTCGGCCGCTATCTGAACGGCCTGGGCGGCCACTACTACGCCGCCGAAGACGTCGGCACCTCGGTCGAGGACATCGCCGAAGCGCGCAAGGTCACCGAATTCGTTCTGGGCCTGAAGGACGGCCCGGAAGCCTCGGGCGATCCCAGCCCGGTCACGGCCGAGGGCGTGTTCCGCTCGAACCTGGTCGTCGCGCGTCGCCTGTTCAAGCAGGACGACATGACCGGCCTGACCGTCGCCATTCAGGGCGTGGGCCACGTCGGCGCCTATCTGGCCGAGAAGCTGCACAAGGCCGGCGCCAGGCTGATCATCACCGACGTCAATCAGGCCAATCTGGAAGCCGTCGCCGCCAAGACCGGCGCCGAGATCGTCGCCCCGGACGCCATCTATGACGTCGCCGCCGACATCTACGCTCCGTGCGCGCTCGGCGCCACGCTGAACCCGCAGACGCTGGATCGCCTGAAGGTCAAGGCCGTCTGCGGCGCCGCCAACAACCAGCTGGCCACCGCCGACATCGGCGACGAACTGTTCAAGCGCGGCATTCTGTATTCGCCCGACTACGTCATCAACGGCGGCGGCATCATCAACGTCGCCTCGGAAATGAACGCCCGTCAGACCGGCGGCGCCTATGACGCCTCGTGGGTCGAAGGCAAGCTGTCGCGCCTGATGGAGACCTTCGAGGAAATCCTCGAGCGTTCGGTTTCCGAGAACAAGCCGACCCACCTGATCGCCGACGCCATCGCCGAGGCCCGCATCAAGGTCGCCGCCGACAAGAAGGCCGAGGCCCAGAAGGTCTAAGGCTTTCGACCATATAGCCTGCCTCCGTTGAGGAAGCGGGCGGGCGCCGGGGGGCGCCGAAGGGGGTGCGGGGCGTGATGGTCCCGCAGCCCCTTTTTCTTTTGTGTGCGAGTTATCCCTCTCGCATCGGGAGCGGGGGCGCGGATTCCCATCTCTTTAACGCCTCTTAACGCCGCATTTACCATCCAGGCGGCAGTTTCTGCCTAGCGGGTTCGGTTCGTCCCGCGTGTGCAGGGGCGGTTGCGCGTGGGCGGCTTCACGGAAGCTTTGAAGAAGTTCGGCGTCGGACGCCTGGCCGCCATCCTCGGCGTGGCCGCAGGCGTGGCTGCCGTGCTGGTCGCCGTCATGCTGCGCGTGGGGCAGGCGCCGGACGCCTTGCTCTATTCCAACCTCGACCTGCGCGAAGCCTCAGAGATCAGCGCCGCCCTGAGCCAGGCGGGCATCAAATATTCCTCCAAGGGCGACGGCTCGACCCTCTTCGTCAGCCGCGACGAAGTCGGCACGGCGCGCCTGATGCTGGCGGGTAAGGGGCTCGTGACCTCGGGCAGCGTCGGCTACGAACTCTTCGACAATCAGTCGGTGCTGGGCCAGACCGAGTTCCAGCAGAACCTGAACGAACAGCGCGCGCTTCAGGGCGAGCTGGCGCGCACCATCATGTCGATGCGCGGCATCGACTCGGCCCGCGTCCACATCACCATGCCCCGGCGCGAGATGTTCCAGGCGGCCGCCATCGATCCGACCGCCGCCGTGGTCGTGGGTCTGTCGGGCCGCGACCTGACGACCGATCAGGTGCGCGCCATCCGCAACGTCGTGGCGTCGTCCGTGCCCAACCTGAAGCCGGACAAGGTCACGGTGACGGATCAGGCCAACCGCACCCTGGCTGCGGGCTCCGAAGAGACCGGCTTCACCTCCGCCACCGCCGACGCCGCCAAGGCCTCGACCGAGGCGCAGATGCAGGCCCGCATCAAGGACATCGTCGAGGGCGTCGTCGGCGCCGGGGCCGCGCGCGTTCAGGTCACGGCGGACATCGACCACAGCCGCTCGACCACTCAGGAGCAGAAGTTCGACCCTGACGGTCAGGTCGTCCGCTCGACCTCGACGAACGGCAGCCAGTCGCAGGAAACGACAGGTCAGGGCGATGGCGCGACCGCCACGGCCAACATTCCCGGCGACGACGCTCCGGTCGCCAACCCGATCGGCTCGACCCGCGCCGAGAACACCGAGACGACCAACTACGAAATCTCCAACACCACCACCACGACGGTGAAGGAGCCGGGCGAGGTCAAGAAACTGTCCGTCTCGGTCGCGGTCGACGGCAAATACACCCCGGCTGCCGACGGCAAGGGCGAGCCGACCTACGCCGCCCGCACCGCCGAGGAAGTTCAGCAGATCAAGGCCCTGGTCGCCGCCGCCGTCGGCATCGACGAGGCGCGGGGCGACAAGCTGGAAGTTGTCAACGTCCGCTTCAACCGCGAACCCTCCGCCGCGCCGGGCGAGGAACAGGGATCGTCGCTGTTCGCCTTCGACAAGAACGACATCATGCGCGGGGTCGAACTGCTGGTCCTGCTGGTCACCGGCCTGCTGCTGATCTTCTTCGTCCTGCGTCCGCTGCTGAAGACCGCATCGGGTCAGGGGCGTGCGGGCGTGCCGGCCCTGGCCGGCGCCGGCGGCATTCCCGTCACGGCGTTGGACACCCAGCTCGTCGGCGGAACCCTGCCGGGCGGCGCGCCCATGCTGGCCGGTCCCAGCGACATGGAGCAACGCATCGACATCGCCCGCATCGAGGGTCAGGTGAAGGCCTCGTCCATCAAGAAGGTCGCCGATTTCGTCGACAGCCACCCAGAGGAATCCACGGCGATCCTGCGCGCCTGGATGCATGAAACCTGATGGCGGCGCGGCTGGTTTCAAAAGGCGCGGCGGTCGACGACGCCAAGAAGCTGACGGGGCCTGAAAAGGCGGCCGTCGTTCTTCTGTCTCTGGGCGAAGAGCATACGGCCCTGTGGCAGCAACTCGACGACGAGGAGATCAAGGAGGTCTCCCAGGCCATGGCGGGGCTGGGCAGCGTCACCGCCGCCGTGGTCGAAGAGGTGCTGGTCGAATTCGTCTCCGGCATCGGCGGCTCGGGCTCGCTGATGGGCTCCTATGAACAGACGCAGCGTCTGCTGGCCTCCTTCATGCCTTCCGACCGGGTCGAGGCCCTGATGGAGGAGATTCGCGGTCCCGCCGGCCGCACCATGTGGGACAAGCTCGGCAATGTGAACGAGGCCGTGCTCGCCAACTATCTGAAGAACGAATACCCGCAGACGGTCGCGGTGGTCCTGTCCAAGATCAAGCCGGACCACGCTTCGCGCGTGCTGACGGCCCTGCCTGAGGACTTCGCCCTGGAATGTGTCCAGCGGATGCTGCGCATGGAGCCGGTGCAGCGCGACATTCTTGACAAGATCGAGCAGACCCTGCGCAGCGAGTTCATGTCCAACCTGGCGCGTACGTCCAAGCGCGACAGCCATGAACTGATGGCCGACATTTTCAACAGCTTCGACCGCCAGACCGAGGCCCGCTTCATCGGCGCCTTGGAGGAACGAAACCGCGACGCGGCCGAGCGTATCCGCGCCCTGATGTTCGTGTTTGAGGACCTGTCGCGCCTTGATCCGGGCGGGGTGCAGACCCTGCTGCGCTCGGTCGAGAAGGACCAACTGGGGCTGGCGCTGAAGGGCGCCTCGGATTCCTTGCGCGAAATGTTCTTCTCCAACATGTCCGAGCGCGCCTCGAAGATCATGCGCGAGGATATGGATTCGATGGGGCCTGTCCGCCTCAAGGACGTCGATAACGCCCAGATGGCCATGGTCCAGGTGGCCAAGGATCTGGCGGCGCGCGGCGACATCATGCTGGCCGGCCAGGGCGGCGACGACGAGTTGATCTACTGACATGACCGCCCAACCCGCCAACGCCGTCCCCTTCGCCTTCGACACCGAGTTCGGGGCTGACGGCGCCGTGCTGCGCGCCTCGACCTGGCAGCCGACCAAGCGCGCCTTCGCCCCGGCCGAGGTCGAGGCCCTGGTCGCCCAGGCGCGGCTGGAAGCCCGCCAGCAGGCGCTGAACGAGGTCGAGGCCCTGCGCGCCGACGCGCTGTCCATCGTCGCGCAGACGGTGTCCCAGGCGGCGACCGCCCTGCGCGGCGTGGCCGAGGCGCACCGCCGCGAGTCCGCCGAACTGGCGCTGGCCGCTGCGCGTGTGATCGGTTCGGCCGCCTTCGAACGCTTCCCGCGTCGTCCGCTGGAGGCTGCCATCGAGTCTCTGGGGCAGGAGATGGACGCCACGCCGCGCCTTGTCGTCCGCGCCTCGGGGCTGGACGAGGACGGCCGCGCCCAGATCGAGGCCCTGTGCGCTCAGGCGGGTTTTTCAGGGCTGGTGGTGTTTCGCGACGAAGCTCACCTGCCCGCCGCCGCCTTCGCCCTGGAATGGGCTGACGGGCGCGCCGAGTTCGACCCGGCCGAAGCCGAGGCGCGCGTCGCCGCCGCGCTCAACGCCGCATTGGCCGCCGAAGCCGGCCACGCTGAGCCGCCCCTTGAAGGCGGCGCCCATGACAGGAGGGGCTTCTGATGGCCACCGACGATCTCTCGCTTGAGGAATTCGGCGATTCCACCGCCTTGAATCTGGCCGATGACGGCGGCGAGAAGTCCGCTGTCGATCTGGCGCCTGTCTTCGACGTGCCGGTCAACATTTCGGCCGTGCTGGGCAAGGCGCATATGTCGGTCGCCCAACTGCTGAAGCTGAACAAGGGCTCGGTGCTGGAGCTGGACCGCAAGGTCGGCGAGGCGATCGACATCTTCGTCAACAACCGTCTGGTGGCGCGCGGCGAGGTCGTCGTCGTCGAGGATCGTCTGGGCGTGACCATGACGGAAATCATCAAGACCGAGGACAAGGGCGCCTGATCGGCCGCCTCGTCACGGACAGGATTTGAAGGAGTAGGGCGATGCGTCTTCTGGTGGTGGGTCGTTTAAGCGGCCAACTGGCGACGGCGGTGAAGATGGCCATGGCGCACGGCGCCAAGGTCCAGCACGTCGAGCGCGCCGATCAGGCGACCGAGCAACTGCGCCGGGGGCAGGGCGCGGACCTGCTGATGGTCGACTACCGCATCGACATCGCCGCCCTGATCGCCGCCAACGACGCCGAGCGCATTCATGTGCCGGTCGTGGCCTGCGGCGTCGACGCTGACGCCAAGGAAGCGGCCGACGCCATCCGCGCCGGGGCCAAGGAGTTCATCCCCCTGCCGCCCGAGGCGGACCTGATCGCCGCCGTCCTGTCGGCGGTGGCGGATGACGAGCGGCCGATGATCTCGGCTGATCCGGCGATGAAGTCGGTCATTCAGCTGGCCGATCAGGTGGCGCGCTCGGAGGCCTCCATCCTGATCACCGGCGAGAGCGGCGTCGGTAAGGAGGTGATGGCCCGCTATCTGCACAGCAGCTCGCGCCGTGCGGACAAGGCCTTCATCAGCGTCAACTGCGCCGCCATCCCGGATAACCTGCTGGAATCCGAGCTGTTCGGTCACGAGAAGGGGGCCTTTACCGGCGCCGTGGCGCGTCGGATCGGCAAGTTCGAGGAAGCCGACGGCGGCACGCTTCTGCTGGATGAAATCTCGGAGATGGACGCCCGCCTTCAGGCCAAGCTGCTGCGCGCCATCCAGGAAAGGGTCATCGACCGCGTCGGCGGCTCCAAGCCGGTGCCCGTCAACATCCGCATCATCGCCACCTCTAACCGCGACCTGGCCAAGTCGGTGGCCGAGGGGACGTTCCGCGAAGACCTGCTGTACCGGCTGAACGTCGTGAACCTGCGCCTGCCGTCTTTGCGCGAACGCCCCGGCGACATCGCCGTGCTGGCCGACCACTTCGTCAAGAAATACGCCGCCGCCAACGGCGTGCCGCCGCGCGCCATCGGCCCTGAGGCCAGACGCGCCCTGGTTGCCCACCGCTGGCCCGGCAACGTGCGCGAGCTGGAAAACGCCATGCACCGCGCGGTGTTGTTGGCGTCCGGGTCCGAGATCGACGTCGACGCCATCCGCCTGCCGGACGGACGCCCGTTGCTGGGCGGGGAAGGAGCCTCCACCCCCGCCGCCTCGACCTATGACGCCGGCGTGGCCGGTCAGGCGGCGCAGGCCGCCGACGCCGTGACCCGCAGCTTTGTCGGCCAGACCGTGGCCGAGATGGAGAAGACGCTGATTCTGGACACGCTCAGCCACTGCCTGGGCAACCGCACCCATGCGGCGACGATCCTGGGCATCTCCATCCGCACCCTGCGCAACAAGCTGAACGAATACGCCGATCAGGGCACGCCGATCCCGGCGCCCCAGTCGGGCGTGGCGGCCGCCTACGGCGCGGCGGGCTGATCCGGTGCGCGCCGACCGTCGCACCCTGCTGATCGGCGCGGGCGCCCTGACGCTTGGGGGCACGGCCTTGGGCGCCTGTGCGCGAGCGACAGAGCCTGCGACGGCCAAGCCCGTCGTTCTCGATCTCGACCTGTCGGCGCTGGAAGCCCGCCACGGCGGCCGTCTGGGCGTCTCGGTCCTGACCGAAGGCAAGCGCGCCGACTGGCGCGGCGACGAGCGGTTTGTCTATTGCTCGACCTTCAAGATGTATCTGGCCGCCGCCACCTTGTTGCGCGTTCAGGCGGGGCAGGAGCGGCTGGACCGGGCGATCCCGGTGACGCAGGCCGACATGATCAGCCACGCCCCGGTGACGGAGCCGGCCGTCGGTTCGACCCTGACCATCGAGCAACTGATGAAGGGCGCGGTCGAAGTCAGCGACAACCCCGCCGCCAACATCCTGATCCGCGAAATGGGCGGGCTGGAGCCCTTGCGCGCCTTCTATCGCGGCATCGGCGATGAGACGACCCGCGTGGATCGGCTGGAGCCGGAACTGAACCGGGCGGACGGCGACAAGGACACCATCCAGCCTGCGCAGTCGGCCCGCAATATCGAGCGGCTGATCCTGTCGGAGGACTCGCCGCTCGAGTCAGCTTTCAAGCGGTTGCTTCTGGAATGGATGGTGGCGTCGCCGACGGGGCAGGCGCGCCTGAAGGCGGGCGTTCCTTCCGGCTGGACCGTCGCGCACAAGACCGGCACGGGCGGCGACGGTCCGGTGAACGACATCGGCGTGCTGTATCCGACCGACGGCGAGCCCATCGCCATCGCCGTCTATTTCCACGCCACGAAGGATTCGACCGACGCCCAGCGCGAGGCGGTGGTCGCCGATGCGACGCGGCAGGCGCTCAAGGCGCTGGGGCATGGCTGACATGGATGAGATCTGGCGAATCCTGTCATCAGGCGACATGACCTTCGCACGTCGTCATGGCTGACGCGCCGTTCCTGATGAAGGACGGCATGGCGCGCCCCACGGGGCGTGATGCGATGGGCTGGCTGTTGCGTGGCGAAGTCGGCATGGCGGTCGGCGTCATCGGCGTCATCATGCTGCTGATCCTGCCGGTCCCGAAGATGCTTCTGGATCTGCTGCTGGCGATTTCGCTCGTCTCGAGCGTGCTGATCCTGATGACGGCCGTGATGATGAAGCGGCCGCTGGACTTCGCCATCTTCCCGACCGTGCTGCTGGTCTCGACCCTTTACCGCCTGGGGCTGAACCTGGCCTCGACGCGGCTGATCCTCAGTAACGGCCAGGAAGGCCACGACAGCGCGGGCAAGATCATCCAGGCCTTCGGCGAACTGATGATGGGGGGCAACTTCATCATCGGCGTCATCATCTTCGCCATCCTGCTGGTGGTGAACTTCGTCGTCATCACCAAGGGCGCGACCCGTATCGCCGAGGTCTCGGCCCGCTTCACCCTGGACTCCATGCCGGGCAAGCAGATGGCCATCGACGCCGACCTGTCGTCCGGCCTGATCAATGAGGAACAGGCCAAGCTGCGCCGCAAGGAGCTGGAGCAGGAATCCACCTTCTTCGGCGCCATGGACGGCGCCTCTAAGTTCGTGCGCGGCGATGCGGTCGCGGGCCTGATCATCACCTTCATCAACGTCATCGGCGGCCTACTGATCGGGGTGCTGCAGCACGGCATGCCGGCCATGGAGGCCGCCAACACCTATGTGCAGCTGACGGTCGGCGACGGTCTGGTGACGCAGATTCCGGCCATCATCGTTTCGGTCGCGGCGGGTTTCCTCGTGACCAAGGCCGGGGTCGAGGGCTCGGCCGACAAGGCCTTCGCGGCGCAGCTGGCGACCAATCCGGTGTCGCTGGGGGTGGTGTCCGGCACGGCGGGCCTGATCGGCCTGATCCCCGGCATGCCGCTGCTGCCGTTCGCGGGACTGGCGCTGGCGACGGGCTTCATGGCTTGGAAACTCGGCCGCGACCGGTTGAAGCCGCCGCCCGCCGAGCCGGTGGACCTCAAGCCCAGGGAGGATGTGGAGGAGCCGATCTCCACCGCCCTGACCATCGACGAGGTGAAGATCGAACTGGGCTACGCCCTGCTGGCTCTGATCAACGATCTGGAGGGGCGGCGCCTGACGGACCAGATCCGCGCCCTGCGCCGTTCGCTGGCCCAGGAATACGGCTTCGTCATGCCCAGCGTGCGCATCCTCGACAACATGCGCCTGCCCAATCAGGGCTACGCCATCCGCATCAAGGAGATGGACGCCGGATCGGGCGAGGTGCGTCTAGCCTCCCTGATGGCGATGGACCCTGCGGGGCGTCAGGTCGAACTGCCCGGCGAGCATACGCGCGAACCCGCCTTCGGTCTTCCCGCCACCTGGATCGACGAGTCCCTGCGCGAGGAGGCGACCTTCCGCGGCTACACCATTGTCGACCCCTCGACGGTGCTGACCACCCACCTGACCGAAATCCTCAAGGAGAACATGGCCGAGCTGCTCTCCTACGCCGAGGTGCAGAAGCTGTTGAAGGAGCTGAAGGGCGAGGAGCAGAAGCTGGTCGAGGAGCTGATCCCCTCGGTCGTCACCGTGACGACGCTTCAGCGCGTCCTGCAGGCCCTGCTGCGCGAGAAGGTGTCGATCCGTGACCTGCCCGCCATCCTCGAAGGCCTGGCCGAGGCCGCGCCGCACACCACCAGCGTCTCCACCCTGGTCGAGCACGTCCGCAGCCGTCTGGCGCGTCAGCTGTGCTGGCAGCACAAGGCCGACGACGGCGCCCTGCCCATCGTCACCCTGTCGCCCGAGTGGGAGCAGGCCTTCGCCGACAGTCTGGTCGGTCCCGGCGAAGACAAGCAACTGGCGATGGCGCCCAGCAAACTTCAGGACTTCATCCGCGCCGTGCGCGACGTGTTCGAGCGCGCGGCCATGACGGGCGAGAACCCGGTCCTGCTGACGGGGCCGCAGGTGCGCCCCTACGTCCGTTCCATCATCGAACGCTTCCGGGGCCAGACGGTGGTGATGAGCCAGAATGAGATTCACCCCAAGGCCCGCCTGCGCACCGTCGGTTCGGTTTAGGCGACTTCACGGTTAATCGCTGGACACCGCGCAGGCGGCGAATATGGTTCCGGCCATGAAACGCATTCGGCCGGCCCTGCGCACCTTCGGAACCTTCCTGCGCACCCCGACCCTCAGTCGCTCCATCATCGCGCTTCTGGCGCTGGCCATCCTGTTGCTGATGGCGGTGAACGCGGCGACCTTCGTCATGATCCAGCGGACGGCGACCTATAACGATACGGTCGACCACAGCCAGCAGGTGCGTCTGGCGGCCAAGGACATGCTGATGCTGCTGACCGAGGCCGAGACGGGTCAGAGAGGCTTCATGCTGACGGCTCGGACCGAATATCTGGGGCTGCACGAGAACGCCGTGGCCAAGCTGCCGGGCGTGGTCGAGCGGATGGAGCAACTGGCGGTCGGCGATCAGGATCAGGCCCGCCGGGTGGCCAAGGTGAAGGGGCTCTATCGCGAGCGTCTGAAACTGATGGCGGACACGATCGAGCTGACGCGAACGGGGCGCATCGGCGAAGCGGTGTCCTTGATCCGTAACGGTCGCGGCAAGTTTCTGATGGACCAGATCCGCGTCGAGCTGTCTGCAGTGGATGCGGTCGAGGCGCAGCGTCTGACGGAAAGGACGCGTCAGTCCGAGCGGGCGCAGACGGTCACGGTCGCAGTCAACGCCCTGGCGGCGGTTCTGGTGCTGATCCTGGCGGGCATCAGCGTCTGGATGGTGCGACGCTATGTGGCCGAGATCGAGGAGGCGCATTTCGAACTCGACCGCGTCAACGCCGGGCTTGAAAACGAGGTCCGTGACCGCACCGCTGAACTGACCCGCGCCAATGAGGAAATCCAGCGGTTCGCCTATATCGTCAGCCACGATCTGCGCGCGCCCCTTGTCAATGTCATGGGCTACACGTCCGAGCTGGAGCAGGTCAGCAAGGCTCTGGAGCAGCAGCTGACCTCGCTGGAGGCGACCCACCCGGAGCTTGTGGACGCTGAGGCGCTGCGTTCAGTGCGCGAGGATGCGCCCGAAGCGGTGGGCTTTATCCGCACCTCGACGGCCAAGATGGACCGGCTGATCAACGCCATCCTGCGCCTGTCGCGCGAGGGGCGCCGCGCCCTTCAGCCCGAGACGCTCGATATGACGGCCATGGTCCGCGCCATCGCTGACACCGTCAGCCACCAGGTCGCCGAAACGGGCGGCGAGATCACGATCAGCGACCTGCCTGCGATGGAGAACGACCGTCTGTCGATCGAGCAGGTCTTCAGCAATCTGATCGACAACGCCGTCAAGTATCAGCAGCCGGGCCGACCGATCCATATTGAGGTCAGCGGCCGGCAGGAGCCGGACGGCTGGGTCTCTTATGCTGTGCGAGATAACGGCCGGGGCGTCTCGCCTCGGGATCATGAACGGATATTTGAGCTGTTCCGGCGCTCGGGCAAGCAGGACACGCCGGGCGAAGGCCTGGGCCTGGCGTTCGTACGCAACATCGTTCGCCGGATGGGCGGCGTGATCGACGTCGAATCCGAACTGGGCGAAGGCTCGACTTTTTACCTAAAATTTCCGAAGCGTCTGATTATGCTGGGTGACTATCAAGGAGATCGCCTGTGAGCCACTCGGTGAAGATCGTCATGGTCGAGGACGACCATGGCCACGCCAAGCTCATTGAGAAGAACATCCGGCGGGCGAATATCGCCAACGACATCGTTCATTTCGATCATGGCGATGCGGCGCTGGATTATCTCTTTCAGGAAGAGGTTCGCCGCAGCGGCCCTCTGCTGATCCTTCTGGATCTCAATCTGCCGGACATGTCGGGCACGGATATCCTTGAGCGGGTCAAGGCGGACGAGCGTCTGCGCCGCGCCCCGGTGGTGGTGCTGACCACGACGGACGACAAGGGCGAGATCCAGCGCTGCTACGACCTGGGCTGCAACGTCTACATCACCAAGCCGGTCGACTATGAGGCCTTCGCGGGCGCGATCCGTCAGCTGGGCCTGTTCCTTTCCGTCATGCAAGCCCCCGAGATCTGACACGTGGATCAGGTCCAGCCTCCCATACGGCTTCTATACATCGACGATGATCGCGGCCTGTCGCGCCTGGTCCAGAAGGAACTGGAGCGCCACGGTTATCAGGTCGTCTGCGCGCCCGACGCCGATGCGGGCTATGAGGCGCTGAAGGCGGAAGCCTTCGATGTCTGCGCCCTGGATCACTATATGCCGGGCCGTGAAGGACTGGACGTTCTGCCGGACATCCTGGCCCTGCCGACCCCGCCGCCGGTGGTTTATGTCACCGGTGCGCAGGACGGGCGAATCGCCGTGGCCGCCCTGCGCGCGGGCGCTGCCGACTACGTCATCAAGGACGTGTCCGAGGACTTCACCGCCCTGTTGCGTTCGGCGGTCGAGGACGCCCTGCTGCGTCGCCGTCTGGAGCATGAGAACCAGCGAGCGAACGATGAAGTGCGGCAAGAGCGCGACCGCGCCGAGGCTCTGCTGCGCGAGGTCAATCACCGCGTGGGCAACTCGCTGCAACTGGTCTCCAGCTTCATCTCCCTGCAACTGCGCCAGCTCGCCGACGAAGGCGCGCGGGCCGCCCTGCGCGAGGCTCAGGTCCGCATTGAGGCCGTCGCCCATGTCCACCGCCGCCTCTATACCTCGGCCGATGTCGAACGGGTGCAGATGGATGAATATCTGGCCGGGCTGGTCGAGGAACTGAGCAAGTCGATCGGGCCGGATGGCGACGGGTCGCGCCTGACCCTGCGCGCCGAACCCCTGAGGGTGACGACGGATCAGGCCGTGTCCCTGGGCGTCATCGTGACCGAACTGGTCACCAACGCCGTCAAATACGCTTATGAGCCCGGCGCGGCAGGCGAAATCCGCATCATCCTGGAACAGGCGGAGGGCGGCGGGCGAGCCCTGCTGACTGTCGAGGACGACGGGCCGGGTCTTGGCGACGGCGCGCCCAAGGGCACCGGCCTGGGCTCCAAGATCATCTCGGCGATGGCCAGCGGCCTGCGCTCGGCCATTGAGGTGGACCCGGCGCATCATGGCGTGCGCGCGCGACTGGCGTTCGACCTCTGAGCGTGCATTTGGGCTTTCGCCCGGCGGCGCGGCGGGTTTAAGCTCGGTGAAATGAAGCTTCAGTTCGGCACGGCCCGCCCGGGCCTCGACTACATCCACCGCCCCGCTGTTTTCGGCATCGCCGAGCGTGAAGGCCGTCTGGCCTGCGTCCGCGTGGATCGCGGCGAAGGGGTCGTCTATTACGATCTGCCCGGCGGCGCCCTGGATGGCGAGGAGACCGAACAGCAGGCCCTGGTCCGCGAGTTCGCTGAAGAGACCGGCCTGATCATCCAGCCGGTCGACCGCCTGACCGAAGCGGGGCAGTATTTCCTCAAGTCTGACGGCACGCCGGTGAACAACGTCGGCGGGGTCTGGGTCGTCAGCGTGACCGGCGCCGACCCCTCGACCAAACAGGAAGCCGACCACGAACTGGTCTGGATGGAGCCGATGCGCGTCCTGTTCAGCCTGCGCCATGAGGCCCACAGCTGGGCCGTAGCCCGCTGGCTGCGCGACCGTCATGCCGCAGTCTCGGAACCGGGTTGAGCAGAAAGGGTTGTTTTCCCTGAGAGGCCGCCAGTCCCGGCGGCCGTCAGACAGGAAGCTCCCCATGGCCGATCACGACCGCATCGAAGGCGCCGCCAAGAACATCGGCGGCAAGATCAAGGAAGCCGCCGGCAAGGTCACCGGCGATGAAAAGCTGAAAGCCGAAGGCCGCGCCGATCAGGTCGCGGGCAAGGTCCAGAACGCCGTCGGCGGCGTCAAGGACGCCCTGAAGGGCGACAAGGACTGATTTCGTCTCGACCGCCGCCCTTGCTGGGCGGCGGTCGCGGCCACAGTGCTGCCGAAATCTGTTTTAAGTATCGTCGTCATGTCAGTCGCTGCTGGGGGGAAGCAAGCGGATGTGGTCGCGTCGATCGATCTTGTTAGGGGCTGCAGGGGCGGGCGTAGCGCGTGCGACTCCTGTTTGGCCGCAGGAGGCGCTGTCGAATGACGAGCTCTTCTTCACCGAAGGTCGCTATCTGCCCACCTATCTGGACCTGAAGGCCAGGTCCGAAGCTGGCGACGAGGCCGCGCGCCAGATGCTCAGCCAGTTCGCATCCTTTCTGGGCGATGAGGAGACCGCGGTCGGTCTGGACGAACGGCCGCCTCGGCCGTCAGTCGTTCCGCCGGATATTGACGGCGCCGTGGCCCGCGATGCTATCGAGGCCATTACCGAGGCGGCGCGCAACACCCGCATCGTCATCCTGAATGAAGCGCACAATATTTCCGGACACCGCGCCTTCGCCGCGCGGGTCATGCGGGCGCTGCGCCCGCTGGGCTATGACTGGTTCGCCGCCGAGACCTTCACCCAGCCCCAGCCCGTGCCGCTTGTCCGGATCGGCGCCTATATGAAGGGCGCGCCCTTCCTGGCCAGCTACGGCTACTACACCCACGATCCGGTTTTCGCCGAGATGGTGCGCGAGGCGGCTCGGCTCGGTTACCGCTTCTCGGACTATGAACAGCGCTTCGACCAAAGGCCGCCCGAGGGCGCGGACAGCGCAGCGCAGATCGCGGCGCGTGAAGAGGCGCAGGCCGACAACCTGATCGCCAACATCCTGTCGGCCCACCCCGAGGCGCGCGTTTTCGTCTTCGTCGGCTACAGTCACGCGATGGAGACCGAAGGACGGGGCGGCCTATGGTTCGCCGCGCGTCTCAAGGCCAAGACGGGCATCGATCCGCTGACCATTGAGCAGTCGATGAACTGGCCCGCGCTCGCGCCTCAGAACGATGCCCCCCACGTGGCCGCCGTCCTGGCCCGTTTTGCGCCCGATGCCCCGATCGTGGCGTCAAAGGATGACGAGAGCATCGCCACGCCCAACTATGCCGGAAAGATGGATATGTCGGTCTTTCATCCGCGCATGGCGCCCGTGGCGGGGCGACCGGGATGGCTGGCGGTGGATCCCGAGCGGCGGCGCGTGACGGTCAAGGTTCCGCCGCTGGACGAGCAGGTGCTCATTCAGGCCCTGTCGATGGCGGAAGCCACGGCCGGTCCGCCGTCGGATCACTATCTGCTGCCGCCCGGCGCGTCGGAGGCGACCTTCTTCCTCCACCCCGGCCGCTATTTCTTCCGTCAGGAGACTGCAACGGGCATCCAGCCCGCCTTCGGCGCGCTGAGCGTCGATTAGCGCGCCAGCGTCCGCATCGCCCGTTCCAGCCCCTCCAGCGTCAGGGGGAACATGCGGTGCTCCATAACCTCGCCGATCAGGTTCACCGAAGGCGTGTAGGACCAGTGGCGTTCGGGCACGGGGTTCAACCAGACCGACTTTTCCCACTGTTCGCGGGCGCGTTTCAGCCAGACGGCGCCCGCTTCCTCGTTCCAGTGCTCGACCGAGCCGCCGGGCATGGTCACTTCATAGGGCGACATGGTCGCGTCGCCGACGAAGATGGCGCGCCAGTCGCCGGGGTATTTGTGGATCAGGTCCCAGGTCGGGATGCGTTCGCTGTGGCGGCGCCGGTTGTCCTTCCATACCCCTTCGTAGAGGCAATTGTGGAAGTAGAAGAACTCCAGGTTCTTGAACTCGGTCCTCGCGGCCGAAAACAGCTCTTCACATAGCTGGATATGGCCGTCCATCGAGCCGCCGACGTCGAGGAACAGCAGCACCTTGATCGTATTGCGCCGCTCAGGCCGCATCTGGATGTCCAGCCAGCCCTGACGCGCCGTGCCGTCGATGGTGCCGTCGATGTCCAGTTCCTCGGCCGCGCCTTCGCGGGCGAAACGGCGCAGGCGGCGCAGGGCGACCTTGATGTTGCGCGTGCCCAGTTCGACCGTGTCGTCCAGGTTCCTGTATTCGCGCTTTTCCCAGACCTTGACCGCGCGGCCGTGCCGCCCCGGCCCGCCGATGCGCACGCCCTCGGGGTTATAGCCGCCGTGGCCGAAGGGGCTGGTTCCGCCCGTGCCGATCCACTTGTTGCCGCCTTGGTGGCGCTCCTTCTGCTCCTCCAGCCGCTGCTTCAGCGTCTCCATCAGCTTGTCGAAACCGCCGAGCGCCTCAATTTGCGCCTTCTCCTCGTCGGTCAGGTATTTTTCGGTCAGCAGCCGCAGCCAGTCCTCGGGGATGTCGGCGGTGATCTCTTCGCCGGGACTGACGCCCTCCAGCCCCTTGAACACCTTGCCGAAGACCTGATCGAAGCGGTCGTAGTGCTTCTCGTCCTTGACCAGGACGGCGCGCGACAGGTGGTAGAAGGCCTCGACGTCGCGCCCGGCCACGCCCTTGTCCATGGCCTCCATGAGATGGAGCCATTCCTTGAGCGACACAGGCACCTTGGCCTCGCGCAGGGCGGTGAAGAAGGGCAGCAGCATGGGTTTAAGACTGGCCCCGGCCTAGCCGCGCCGCAAGATGAACTCGTCGTCCATCCAGGCGCCGACCGGATATTGGTACTCGCCCGCCTTCTCGAAGCCGTAGGCGGCGTAGAGTTTCTGCGCCTTCAGATTGCCGCTCCAGACGCCGATCCACAGGGGGCCGTCGGTATTGGCCTCCATCCAGTCCAGCGAGATTTTCAGCAGCTTCGTGCCGAGGCCCAGCCCCTGCGCCTGCTTGCCGACATAGAGGCGGCGCAGCTCGGCGTGGCTGGCGCGACCGTCGGGGTGGGGCAGGGTGTTCGGCCCCGCGTTGGCGAAGGCCAGCAGTTCGCCGTCGCGCTCCGCGACCCACCAGGCGGCGCCCGGCTCGGCCAGCTTGGTGGTGATGGCCTCGGCGTTGAAGCTGGCGTCCAGAAAGGCGGTCAGGTCGGCGACCGGATAGGGAATGCCGAAGCCGGTGACGAAGGTGTCGATGAAGGTCTGGCGTCCCACCACGGCCAGGGCGGCGGCGTCGTCAGGACGGGCGGGGCGGATCACAGGGTCGCTCATGATCGACGCAATAGCGCCGGGCGGGCGTCGGGTGAAGGCGTGTCGAGACCCGCGTGGCGCCATCATCGCAGCCTCGTCATCTTTGCGTGGTTGCAGGGGCGGGCGACGAGGGCTACCACCTTTATCCAAGGTGCGTCGTCTGCGGCGCACGCCAATGCTCGGATGGGGAGGTTAAGGGACGCCAAGGCCTTGGTTTCACAGGCCGATCCCCGTGCTATGACTTCTCCTGCGCTCATGACTCATTCCGAATCCGCAACTCAGACGCCGGTCGCGGCCGCCCGCTCCGCCGGGGCTGAAGTCGCCTATGGGGCCATTACGCTGGCGCGCCACGGCGAACCGGCCCTGTCGCGCAAATGCATGATCACCTCGGATCAATATCGCGACTGGTGGGGCCGCTATGAGATCGGCGGCCTGCGCGCAGGCCAGACGCCGCCTCAGGCGCTGTTGACGGCGGCCGAAGGAGCGGGGGCCATCTACGCTTCGACACGGCCGCGCGCGCAGGAAACCGCCAGAGCGGTGGCGCCGGATCGCGACGTGCTGGTCGACGCGCTGTTCATCGAAGCGCCCCTGCCGCCGCCGCGTTTTCCCGCCTGGATCAAGCTGTCGCCGCGCTATTGGGGCGTGATCTCGCGCATCTGGTGGCACGCCTTCAATCATCATGAGGGTCAGGAAACCCGCGCCGAGGCCGAGGTCCGCGCCGATCAGGCCGCGCGCGTGCTGATCGCCCGCGCCTCTGAAGGCCATGACGTGCTGGTGCTGGCGCACGGCTATTTCAACCACATGGTCGGCCAGCGGCTGAAGGCGCACGGCTGGCGACTGGCCCACAATCAGGGCTTCAAATACTGGTCCCAGCGCCGTTTCGTGAAGCGCTGACGTCGCGGCCTCAGGAAGGCCGTTGAAGCGGCGCGCGCGCCTCTCTAGGTTGCGCCCATCATGACCGACGCATCCGTTTCCCCCGCCGTGCCCGCCGATCTCAGCTTCGAGGACGCCCTGTCGCGTCTGGAGGGCATCGTTTCGCGCCTGGAATCGGGTCAGGCGCCGCTCGAAGAGTCCATCGCCCTGTACGAAGAGGGCGCGCGGCTGAAGGCTCACTGCGAGGCGCGGCTGAAGGCCGCCCAGCTGCGGGTCGAGAAGATCGTCGTCGGCGCCGACGGCCAGGCCAAAGGCGTCGAACCGGCCGAGTTCGGCTGATGTCCGCGACCGACCTCGCGCCGCAGATCGGCTTCGACGACTTCATGAAGGTCGACGTGCGCGTCGGCCGGATCATCAAGGCCGAGCCTTTCCCCGAGGCGCGCAAGCCCGCCTATAAGCTGACCATCGACTTCGGCGACGCCATCGGCGTCAAGAAGTCCTCGGCTCAGATCACCCATCATTACACCCTGGACCAGTTGGACGGCCGCAAGGTCGCCGCCGTCGTCAACTTCCCGCCGCGCCAGATCGGCCCAGTGATGTCCGAGGTGCTGACCCTCGGCTTCCCGGATGCGGAGGGGAACGTCGTCCTGGTCGGCGTCGATCGCGACCTGCCGCTGGGCGGGAGGCTGTTTTGAAGGTGCTCGCCGCCAACTCGCCCGAGCAAGCCGTCATCGACCGCGTCGCTGAGGTCGCCGATGTCGTCACCGTGGCGCTGGATGAACTGTTGCCGCGCGCCGATGGACCGGAAGTGCGCCTGACCGAGGCCATGCGTTACGCCGCCCTGGGGCCGGGCAAGCGCCTGCGTCCCTTCTTCGCCATTGAGGCGGGCCGGATGCTTGAGGCGGACGACCGCGCCGTCCTGCGCGCCGCCTGCGCGCTGGAATGCGTCCACGCCTATTCGCTGGTGCATGACGATCTGCCGGCGATGGACGACGACGACGTGCGGCGCGGCCGCCCGACCCTGCACATCGCCTATGACGAGGCGACGGCCATTCTGGCTGGCGACGCGCTGCAGACGGCGGCCTTCGACATCATTCTGGACGAGGACACCCACGACGAGGCGGCGGTGCGCTGCGAACTGGCGCGGCGTCTGTCCTTCGCCTCGGGCGCGCGCGGCATGGCGGGCGGCCAGATGATCGACCTGATGGGGGTGCGCGATGATCTGGGCGGGGTGGCCCGGATGCAGCGGCTGAAGACCGGCGCCCTGTTCGCCTACGCCTTCGAGATTCCCCTGATCGTCGCCGACGCCAATGAGGCGGCGTGGCACGCCCTGACCAGCTTCGCCCACGACATCGGTCTGGCCTATCAGATCGTCGACGATGTTCTGGACGCCGAAGGCTCGGCCGAAGAGATGGGCAAGGCCGCAGGCGGCAAGGATGCGGCCCTGGGCAAGACCAACTTCGTCACCCTGCTGGGCGTCGATGCGGCGCGACAGAGGGTCGCGCATCTGGCCGATCAGGCCCGCTCGCACCTTGACCTGTTCGGTCATGAGGCCGAAATCCTCAAGGCCAGCGTGGACTTTGTGCTTAAACGCCGGTCCTGATAGGAAACGCGCCCGCCCTCAGCGGGTTACTGTTTGACGCTCCGTCGTCTGAAGGCCCCCGATCCCTATGCCCAACACCCCGCTTCTCGACACCGTCAAGTTTCCTGCTGACACGCGGGGCTTCGACATTCCCCAGCTGAAACAGCTGGCGGAGGAGGTGCGGGCCGAGACCATCGACGCCGTGTCGGTGACCGGCGGGCACCTGGGCGCGGGTCTGGGCGTGGTCGAACTGACGGTCGCCCTGCACCACGTCTTCGAGACGCCGCAGGACATTCTGATCTGGGACGTCGGCCACCAGTGCTATCCGCACAAGATTCTGACCGGGCGGCGCGACCGGATTCGCACATTGAGACAGGGCGGCGGCCTGTCGGGCTTCACCAAGCGGTCCGAGAGCGAATACGACCCCTTCGGCGCGGCCCACGCCTCGACCTCCATCTCGGCGGCGCTGGGCTTCGCCGCCGCGCGCGACGCCAAGGGCGGGAACAACCGCGTCGTGGCCGTCATCGGCGACGGCTCCATGTCGGCGGGCATGGCCTATGAGGCGATGAACAACGCCGCCGAGGCCACCAGCGGCCAGCTGATGGTCATCCTGAACGACAACGACATGTCGATCGCCCCGCCCGTCGGCGGCATGAGCGCCTATCTGGCCAAACAGGTTTCGGGCGGCGCCTATCAGAATATCCGCAAGGTCGGGAAGAAGTTCGTCGACCATATGCCGCGTCCCTTCCGCGACGCCGCGCGCAAGGCCGAGGAATACGCTCGCGGCATGATCGTCGGCGGCACCCTGTTCGAGGAGCTCGGCTTCTACTACGTCGGGCCGATCGACGGTCACGACATGGAGAATCTGGTCCCCATTCTGAAGAATGCGGCGGCCATCACCGACCGCCCGGTGCTGGTCCACGTCGTCACCCAGAAGGGCAAGGGCTACGCTCCGGCCGAGAGCAGCGCCGACAAGCTGCACGCCGTGGTCAAGTTCGACGTGATCTCGGGCAAGCAGGCCAAGGCCATCTCCAACGCGCCCAGCTACACCAAGGTGTTCGGGACCGAGCTGATCAAGCACGCGCAGGTCGATCCGACCATCATGGCCGTGACCGCCGCCATGCCGTCGGGCACCGGGCTGGACCTGTTCGGCCAGGTCTTCCCGGATCGCACCTTCGACGTCGGCATCGCCGAACAGCACGCCGTGACCTTCGCCGCCGGTCTGGCCGCTGATGGGATGAAGCCGGTCTGCGCCATCTATTCGACCTTCCTGCAGCGCGGCTATGATCAGGTCGTCCACGATGTGGCGATCCAGTCCCTGCCGGTGCGCTTCGCCATGGACCGCGCCGGTCTGGTCGGCGCGGACGGCGCGACCCACGCCGGGTCGTTCGACATCGGCTATATGGGCGCCCTGCCGGGCATGGTGCTGATGGCGGCGGCCGACGAGGCCGAACTGGCGGCCATGATCTCGACCTCGCTCGCCATTGACGACCGCCCCAGCGCCTTCCGCTATCCGCGTGGCGAGGGCGTGGGCGTCGACATCCCCGAACTGGCCGCCCCGCTGGAGATCGGCAAGGGCCGCATCGTGCGCGAAGGCACGTCGGTCGCGATCCTGTCGCTGGGCACCCGCCTGCAGGAATCGTTGAAGGCGGCCGATATGCTGGCCGCCAGGGGCGTCTCGGCCACCGTCGCCGACGCCCGCTTCGCCAAGCCGCTGGACGCCGATCTGATCCTGCGTCTGGCGCGCGAACATGAGGCGCTGATCACGGTGGAAGAAGGCGCCATGGGCGGCTTCGGCGCCTTCGTGCTGCAACTGCTGGCCGAGAAGGGCGCGCTGGACGGCGGGCTGAAGGTCCGTACCCTTCACCTGCCCGACATCTTCCAGGATCAGGACAAGCCCGAGGTCATGTACGCCCAGGCCGGCCTCAACGCCGAACACATCGCCGCCGCCGCCGTGACGGCGTTGGGCGTCGACGCCAGCCGGGCGGTACGCGCCTGACATAGGCGCAACGCCTCTCCCTCCCCATGAAAGGGGAGGGAGAAGGGCAGGGATCGCAACGCAATCGGCCATCCCCCCTCGGCGCCTGTGCTAGACTGTATCCGGGCCGAGGGGAGATTTCAGACGAATTGGACTCTATTTTTTCCTTCTCTCATCAGAGTAGGGCGAGGGTCACAATACCCCGATCATGCTGGCGACCAGCGGGTGGCGCACGATATCGCGCTCGGCCAGGCGGACGACGGCGATCTCGGGCACGGCTTCCAGACGGTCGGCGATGTCGGACAGGCCGGAGACCCCCGGCAGCAGGTCGGATTGCTGCGGGTCGCCCGTGACCACCATGGTCGAGTGCCAGCCCAGACGGGTCAGCAGCATCTTCAGTTGGACGTAGGTGCAGTTCTGCGCCTCATCCACGACGATGAAGGCGTTGTTCAGCGTGCGGCCGCGCATATAGCCGATGGGGGCGATCTCGATCAGGCCCTCGGCCATCAAAGCCTTGACCCGCTTCATCGACAGACGGTCCGACAGGGCGTCGTAGAGCGGGCGCAGATAGGGGGCCAGCTTGTCCTCCATGTCGCCGGGCAGGAAGCCGATCGATTCCCCGGCCTCGACTGCGGGACGGCTCAGGACGATGCGGCCGACCTTGCCCGCCTCCAGCGCCTCGACCGCCTTGGCGACGGCCAGATAGGTCTTGCCCGTGCCTGCCGGGCCCAGCGCCAGCACCAGATTGGCGTGGTCGACGGCGTCCATCAGTTCGGCCTGGCCGTCGGACTTGGGCTTCAGCGTCTTCATATAGGCCTGGTCCCGCTCATCATTCGAAGGCAGGGGCGACCAGCCGCCAACGCGGGCGGGCAATCGCCGTACCTTGGCGTCCTGAATGAATTCGGGCGAATCCAGCACGCCTTCGCGCAGCTGACGCTTGATGGCCGATCGTTTGCTCATGGACGCCTCCAGGGCATGAAAAAAGGCGAGCCCGGCTGGGTCTCGCCTTGGTCGTCGGTGGGGGAGGTGGGGGCCGAAGTCGCGCAGCCGTCCCGAACGGTCGCAGGGTCTTCGCCGCAGCAGGTGCGTCGCCGTCCCCGAACTGGTCGCGAACACGCCAAGCGCATTCTCCAGCATCTGACCGGACCGGGCTTGATCCGGCTTCGGATCCGGGGGCGAATGGGGCCTGCCGAATCGCATCAACAGACTGATGCTAACGTGGTTTCTGAAGGGTTAAAGCCTTCATTTTAAGAAGAATAGGCGGTGTGCGGATGAGTGTTTACAGTCTGGGCGACAGCAAGCCTCAGCTTCCAGCGGAAGGCGAATACTGGATTGCGCCCAGTGCGACCGTCCTAGGAAATGTGATTCTGCATCCGGGCGCCAGCATCTGGTTCAACGCCGTGCTGCGCGGCGACAACGACACCATCGTCATCGGAGCCGACAGCAATATTCAGGACGGCAGCATCCTGCATACCGACCTCGGATCGCCCCTGACGATCGGCGCCGGGGTCACGGTGGGGCATAAGGTGATGCTGCACGGCTGCGAAATCGGCGACAACAGCCTGATCGGCATCGGCGCGGTTGTCCTGAACGGCGCGCGCATAGGTAAGAACTGCCTGATCGGCGCCAACGCCCTGATCACTGAGGGCAAGGTCATTCCCGACAACAGTCTGGTCATGGGCCAGCCCGGCAAGGTGGTGCGGGAATTGGAAGAGGGTCAGATCGAGGGTCTGCGCATGTCGGCGCAGCACTATGTCCAGAACTGGCGGCGCTATGTGACAGACCTGAAGCGGATCGACTGACCGTCGCCCCACAATGGCACGGATCACAATGGGACAGGCGCTGCGACTAACGGGCCGGAACGGCGCAAACTCGCGCATGAGGGGATGAAACAGCCCATTGGCGGACACTCGAAACGGCCCGGCGCTTGCATTGCCTCTGCTGACGATCAATGCAGGAGTCCGATCCCATGCGGATAGGGATTACGAAAATGCTGGCCGGCGCTGTGGCCTTTGTCGGGCTGATGGCGGTTGCTGATGCGGCTGCGGCGCAGTGCGGGCCGTCCAGTTGCCTGCCGCCGCCGCCGCCCACGCCGATCTTGCCTCCGCCGACGCCGATCACCCCGCCGGTGACGCCGCCGGGCGGCGGTTGCGGCCCCAGCGGCTGTCTGCCGCCGCGCCCGCCGGTGACGCCCCCCTGCGGCGGCGGAGGATGCCTCCCGCCTCCGCCCCCTCCGTGCTGCGGCTCGGGCGGCGGCAATGTGAACGTCAACGTCAACGTCAATGCGAACGCCAGCGCCAACGCCTCGGCGCGCGCCTGGGCCGGATCGCGCGCGGCGTCCACGGTTATCGTGGCGGGCGGCGGCGGGGCCTATTTCAACGTCGATCAGCCCTATCCCACCACCATTCAGGGACTGAACGTCCAGGGCGGGATGCAGATGGTGCGGGTGCCCTTCACCGCGTCGCGCCGTATCGAGAAACAGGTCGTGCTGCAGGCCGTCTGCATCGACGACCGCAATGTGCCGCACCCGGCGTCCCAGGTCGTTCCGGGCCGCGACGTCGCGGACAGCTACGACGGCGAACTGTACCGCTGCCTGGCGGGGACAAAGCTGCAGTGGACCGTCAGCGAGGCGGAAGGCGCGGCCGGCGAAACCACGGCCTGCAACAAGGGCGACGCCCTGTGGCACGGCGCCGGCGGCCGTCTGGAATGCCGTCCTGAAAAGCAGGCGCGTCAGTGTAATGAGCGCTCGCTGCTGCGCCGTTACGGCGCCGGCGTGAAGGTTCTGACCATGATCCGCGAAGAGACCTACACCGAGTATCGCGAGGAGATGGTCGAGGGCGCCGCCTCTACCGGCATGATCATGATGGACGGCGGGGTCGGCGGCCGGGTTTTCTGAACCCGCTGTTCAGCCTGGCGACAGACGCCGGCGTCTAGTCTCAGCCATCGACTCTCCGTCGATAGGCCTAAACGACTGGGCCCCGTTCCTTGCAGGACGGGGCCCTTTCTTCGTTATTGCGGGGCGTTGATAGAGACGACCTCGGCCTTCCACGCCGCATCCGGTTTCAGATACTGGCGCGCGGCCGCCTGAATGTCGGCGGCGGTGAAGGATTCCAGATCGCTGATATGCGTCTGGATCTGTTCCAGCGTAGCGGGCCTGGCGGCCAGATCCTCCAGTTGACCCAGCCAGTATTCATTGCCCGCCTGGCTGCGGCGCAGGCTTTCGATCACCGGCAGGCGCGCGCGATTCAACTCGTCCTCGCTGACCGGCTTGTCGCGCAGGTCGGCGATGATGGCGTCGACGGCGGCGAAGAAGGCGTCGAACTTCTCGGGCGCCGTGTCGGCGGTGATCGAGATGGAGCCGTAGCCCGTGAACACGTCGGACGACGAGGCGCGGACGCCGGGCGAGTAGGCCAGGGCCTGCTTCTCGCGAATCTCCTCCATGACACGCAGTTTCAGGACCTCGGCCAGGATGGAGGCCTTGCGCGCTTCGGTTCGGTCGTTGACGGCGTCGGTGGTCGGCCAGGCGACATAGGCCAGACCCTGCTCGGCCGGACCGGCGTGGGTCAGGCGGATCGGCTGGGCCGTCGGCGCCGGGAAGCGGCGCTGGTCCGAACCGGCCAGAGGCTGGGCGGCCGAAGCGCGGGCGGGCAGGGCGGCGAAGGTTGAGGCGACGGAGGCGACTGCGTCCTCGATCTTGACGTCTCCGACCATGACGATGTCGATGGGGCCGGTCGCCAGGCCCTGAACCACGCCCTGCTTCAGTTCATCCAGGGTGAAGGCGGCGATTTCCGCAGGCGAAGGCATGGATTCCCGCTTGTCGCCGCTGGCCAGCAGGCCCGAGGCTTGAAGGCCGAAGGCGCCGCCGGGGGTCGCCATCTGCTGCGCCATGAACTGTGGCAGGACGGCCTTGATCTGTTCGAACGGCGCCGGACGCAGGCCCGGATCGGTCAGATAGGCGGCCAGCACCTGCATCTGCAGTTGCAGATCGGCCGGACGGGTAGCGCCCGACAGCTGATAGGCGTCGCTGTCGATGCTGAAACCAGCGCCATAAATCTTGCCGGTCAGGACCCGATTCAGCTCATCGGCCGTCAGCTTGCCGAGGCCGCCCGCCGTGAAGACCATCGGGGCCAGGGACTGAGCGGTGAAACGATCGGTCGGCAGGCCCATCTCGCCGATGCCGGTGCGGACCGAGATCAGGATCTGCTGGTCCTTGAAGGTCGTCGGCTTGACGGTCAGGCGCACGCCGTTGGGGAAGGTGACGACCGTGGCGCCGACGGCGGCGACTTCGGTGGTCGAGGCGGGCGTGGCGACGGCGCCGAAGTCGGCGTAGGGCCAATCCAGAGCCGCCTGTTCCGCCGGGGCGGCGACCGGCGTGGCGCGGCTGGCTTCCAGCAGGGTGGTGACGCCGGCCTCGCCTCCTTCGATCGGCTCGGGCGTGACGACCAGCGCCAGGGGCCCCTGACCTTCAAAGGCGCGCTTGACGGCCTCACTGACCTGGGCCGCCTGCAGGTCTTTCACCGTGGCTTCAAACAAGGCGAGGTTGGTGGCGGGCGAGGAGAAGACCTTGTCGTCGTTGACGGCGCCCAGCAGGGCGTTCGCCAGGGCGGGGGTGCTGCGTGTGGCTGCGGCTTGCACCGCCGTTTCGAGTGCGGCGCGGCTGTTGGCTATCTCGCGATCCAGTTCGATCTGGGACACGCCGAACTGCACCAGGCGGCGTTGTTCCTGTTCGATGGTTTCCAGCGCGCGCTGGATGCCTCCGGGATTGAAGGCGGCCGAGACGCTGGCCAGGTCGAGGGTCTTGAACAGGGCGCCCTGTCCGCCGCCGGCGCCGATGAAGGGCGGGTTGTCCGCGCGGGCCAGTTCGCCCAGACGGCGGTTCAGCACGGCCATGCCCAGATTCTGCAACAGGGCGTCGCGGCGTTCGGACGCCGTATCGGGATCGAGGTCGGGGTTGCGGATCCAGTTCAGCTGAACCGACGACTGCACGCCCGGCTCGACCAGGATGCGGGTCTCGGGCTGACGCGGGGCGACCTGTCCCAGATCGGGCTCGGGGCCGTCGGCGGCCTTGGGCGTCCAGTCCGAGAAGGTCGCCTTGATCTTGGCTTCCATCTGATCGACGTCGAAGTCGCCGACCGCGATTATGGTGGCGCGCTCGGGGCGGTAATAGGCCTCATAGAACTCGACGAAGCGTTCGCGAGGGGCGCTGCGGATGATGCTGAGGTCGCCGATCGGCAGGCGGTTTGACAGGCGCTGGCCCGGCGCCAGCAATGCGATCTGGGCTTTCAGCGAGCGTAGGGCCGGGGTGTTGCGCAGGCGCTCTTCACCCTCGATCACGCCGCGTTCGGAATCGATGTCTTCGGCCTTCATCAGGGCCTCGGAGACCTGTTCACGCATGATCCGCAGCGAGGTGTCGACCGTCTCGTCGTTGGTGCGCGGCAGCTCCAGCGTATAGGCGGTCTGGTCGAAGCTGGTGAAGGCGTTGGTGTCGGCGCCGAAGGCCAGGCCGAGACGCTCCAGAATCCGCAGCAGCTCGTTCTCGGGCACGTTCGTCGTGCCGTTGAAGGCCATGTGCTCCATGAAGTGGGCCAGACCCAGCTGGTCTTCGTTCTCCATCAGGGAACCGGCCGCGATCCGCAGGCGCAGCGACGCCTGACCCGGCGGGGTGGCGTTCTTCATGATGGCGTAGCGCATGCCGTTGGGCAGGACGCCGAAACGTACGGCCGCGTCAGTCGGGATGTCGCTGGCCGCCTGAGCCCAGGGCTTGGATGGTTGAGCGTTCTGCGTCGCGACGGCCGAAGGCGGCGTCAAAGCGACGGCAGGGAGGGCCGCGCCGCCCATCAGGGCGAGGCTGGACGCGGCGAGCAGAAGCAGGCGGCGAGGGCGAGGGGATCGCATTCGGTGGTCTCCGCGACGTGCGAGCGGGCGGCCCCCGGGACTGATTGCGGCCCTGCACGTAAGACAGGCGCGAAGCTTCTTCAGCCTCGCGCCTGTTTACGGTGACAAACGAGCTTGACTAGCTCAAGTTACCGAAAGTTAATTTCCCGGTCGGGCGACGTAGAAGGTCGCCGTGTTGCCGACGGCGTTGGCGCCGGCGACGACATTGCGGCCCCAACCGTTGACGGTGGCGGTCGCCGTAGCGCGCACGTCGCCTGCGTTGGTCTGGCTGTTGCGGACGTTCAGGTCGCCGCCGCAGGTCGAACAGGCGAAGCCGGTGACGGCGTTGCCCGCCGCATTGGCCCCGACATAGGCGTCGTAGCCGTTCTGGCCGGTGAACCCGGCGCTGGCGGTGACGCCGCCGGTGTTCATCTGGGTGTTGTCGATGCTGACATAGATGTCGTTGTTGCCCGCATGAACCTCATTGCCGACAGCCTCGGCGGTCGAATAGGCGGCGCCGAAGTCGTAGGAGCTGAGCTCGGTGCGCGACAGAACTTCGGCCGAGTTCTGCTGGTCCACGTCGACCAGCAAAGCGCCGCCCTGGTTGTAGAAGGCGGCCTGGTTGGAGGCGGCGCGGCTGCGCGCGGCGATGTCCCAGGCGTTGCCCGCCCACACGCCGGTCCAGGCGGTGACCCCGGCGCCTGAGGCGCTCTGGCTGACTGACAGATCCTGGTGCGAGTTCGGGGTCGAAGTCGCCTGCACGGCATTGGCCGAAGCATGGCTGGTGAAGACCGCCGGGGCCGGGGCATAGGTGAAGCGGGCTTCGTTCTCGGCGTAGATCTGACCGGTCGAATTCTGATCGGCGCGGCCGGTGATGGCGCCGCGCTGGTCGCCCGTGCCGCTGGCGCCCAGGGCGACGGTGTTTCCGATCGCGTCGGCTGAGACGTGGCCGCCGTAGTTCAGGCGGGCGCCGGTTTCCTCGATCCGAGTACGCGCGGTGACGTCGCCATCCAGATTCTGACCGGCGTCCACGTCGATGCCGGTGTTGACGGCGGTCGCGGCCAGATAGTTGCCGCGCGCCTGGGTGACGCTGTTCACATAGCCCGTATCGCCCCGCAGGGTCAGGGAGGTGTCCGCTATCGCGGCGCCCTGCATGTCCTGGGTCGAACGGATGTCGGCGGCGCGGCCTTCGGCGCCGCCGGACAGGGCGTTGCCCATGGCGGCGTTCGACACGGCGACGTTGTCGCTGACGTTGACGACGTTCAGGCGTTGGCCGCTGATGACGTCGCCAAGGTTGAGCTGCTCATTCAGGACCAGCCCGCGATCTTGAGCGGAAGCCTCAGCGGCCGCCGCTACGCACAGCGCTGTCGCGGCGATCGTGCCAGCGAGACGGGTCGGCGCGAGTTTGGCCATTGTTCGTGTCCGTGTTTGCGTAAGCGGGATAGTAGCCGCCGGTGGCGCCGACAGGGCTGTCGGCCAGCGGGTCGTTGGCGGGGTTGAGGCAGATTTCCGGGCCGGGGGCGCCGTACAGATTGGCCATGAACTCGACCGTGGCGCGTTCGACCAGGGCGCGGACGGCCAGTTGAACCGGCTCCAGGCCGCTGGACCCGGCGGAAATGTCGAAGACGTTGCCGTTCAGGAAGTCGAACACGCCTGCCGACACTTCGCGGCCGACGATCTGCTTCTGATAGGAGACGACGTCCACGACCTCGAGGGTGGTGGTCTGCACCAGACGAAGGTCGATCGCGACGTTCATCACGAACACCTTGCCGGTGATCAGGCCCGATCCGCCGTTCTGTTTCACTTCGCCGCCGGCGATGTCGAAGCCGCCCGAGCGGATGTTGTAGTTCACCTCGGTGATGCCGCCGACCACATAGAAGTCCGAGCCCGGCACCTGACCGGCCAGGATGCGGCGGAAGGCGGCGTCCTGGGCTCCGCCGTTCGGCACGTCGTCGCCGATCAGCTTGTTGTTGGCGTAGCGCAGCTCCAGCTCCGACACCGAGGTGTCGTAGCGCTCGACGATGCGGGCGCCGGCCTTGGCCAGGGCGGTGTTGGCCATCAGGGACGCGCCCTGGGTGATCTGGCGTCCGCCGTCCGAAGAGATGGAGCCGGTGTAGTCGCTGATCCGACCCACGGCCATGCGCGGCGAGGGCAGGTTATAGCGGCGCGCATAGTCGGCCAGGCAGTAGAGCGCGGTCGAATAGGGCGTCGGGTTCGACGTCACCGGGGCGTTGCCGATCGGCTTGGCGTATTGGCCCGACGGCCCGGCGGAGGTGCTGACGCAACCGCCCAGCAGGGCGGCGGCGGCGGCGACGCAGCCGAGGGCGCGCACAGGCGAGCGACGGATGGCTGAGATTTTCATGGACGCGGCCCGTTCAGGGTGGTGCCGGCGTTGATGTCGCCGGTGTTGGTCTGGTTGGAGTTGACGACGACCGTGTTGCGGTTGCCCTGGACCACCACATTCAGGTTGTTGCCGATGGCGGTCGAGCCGCCGATGTTGGTCCCGCCGTTTGAGCCGACGCCGCCGTTGAAAATGCTGGACGACGCACTGCTGTCGCTTCGCGAATAGGCGCTGCCGTTCTGCTGGATGATGCCGTCGACGACCAGGCGGTTGCCGTTGGCGTCGCGGGTCGTGCCGCGGCTGGCCTGGGCGGTGGTGTAGCGCGAGGCGCCGTAGCCGGCCTGGAACTGGCCCGCGCCGGCCGAGCCGGTCGACTGTGCGACGGCCGAACCGGCAGGCAGGCCCGCCAGCACGGCGGCGGCGGCCGCAACGGTCATGAGTGTCAGTCTATGAGACGGCATCAGGCGCTCCCGAGAACTTCTGGAAGGGCCCTCGCAATGACCGTGCCAGACCGTATCAGTCTCGGAATGGCGCAAAACGACGCCTTGAGCTGGAATGCGACTGGCCTCATCAAGGACGAATGTCCCAATCTGACGCCCGTTCGCCGCGGCCGCCGCGCGAAAAGATGTTCAACGCGCCCTTCCTGCCCCTGCTGATCGCAGCATCCATGCCGGTGCTCTATTATCTGCAGGAGCGGCTTCCTGATCTGGGAGTGTCGATGGCCTTCGTTCCTGCAAGGTTGTGGGCGGGCGACTGGCAGGGCCTGTTCACCTCCATGCTGCTGCACGGGGGCTGGGCTCATGTGACGATGAATGCGGTGGGCGCCCTGGCCTTCGGCGCACCCGTCGCCCGTCTGATGGAACGCGGACCGGGACCGCTGGTCTTCATCCTCTTCTATATAGCGGCCGGCGTCGTGGCGGCCCTGGGCTATGGCCTGGTGCATCCGTACAGCATGGGGCCGCTGGTCGGCGCCTCGGGCGCGGTCTTCGGCCTGATCGGAGCCGCCACCAGGCTGATGGGCGGGCATGGGCGCGTCCTTCCGCTGTTCCATCCGATGGTGTTGCGCGCTTCGGCGGCCTGGATGGCGGTGAATCTCATTGTGGGTCTGATCGGTCTGGCGCCGGGGGCGGACGGCGCCCGCATCGCCTGGGAGGCGCACGCCATCGGCTTCGTGTTCGGCATTCTCGCCATCGGGCCGATCGGGGGCTGGTTCGCCGCGCGCCGTGATTTGCCTATCGGCGGCGTCTGAGCCAACCTGTTGGTCTTGCGGCCCGCCCGCGACGCGCGGACGACGGCCTGCCCATCAGGAGGAAGTCGCCATGCTGGTCGCCGAGATTCTCAAGGGCAAGGGAGGCGCAGTGTTCACACTGGCGCCGGACGCCAATCTGAATGAAGCCTGCGCCGAGCTCGAGCGCCGTCAGGTGGGGGCCTTGATCGTCTGCGAAGGCGACGGCGTGGTGGGCGTCCTGTCCGAGCGCGATATTGTGCGCGCGATTTCTCGCGACGGGACGCAGGCGCTGGAGCGCCCTGTCTCCCATTATATGACCAGCGAGGTGGTCTTCGCCGATCCGGCCGAGACCGTTGAAGCGTTGATGGCCCGAATGACGGACCGCCGCATCCGCCACCTGCCTGTCCTGCTGGACAAGCGTCTGGCCGGCGTCGTCTCGATCGGCGACGTGGTCAAATGCCAGATCGCCCAGGCCACGCATGAGGCCGAAAGCCTGCGTACCTATATAGCGGCGGGGTAGGGGGCGGCTAAGGCGCTGGGCGACCTGTGCATAAGGGCTCGATCTGTGGATAGATCGGAAAAGCTGGTTTTGCCTATTGCCCTCGAGAAAGGCGCCTCGTATATCGCCGCCTCGCTCGGAGACGGGCTGGCCCAACGGGGCTTCGGAGACTGTGTTTTCGGGGTTTTGGACGGGGCGGGGGTTTGAAAAAGCTCCTTGCTTCGGACGGTTGGATCGGTTAGGTTCCGCGCTTCAATCGAATCGCTGGATTGAGTTGAGGGATAGCCTCTCGGTTTT